>Ga0209570_1000096_pt1 | contig 208892 bp, 238 predicted proteins | sample EBPBio172007_DNA_FD_185861 | JGI IMG/M metagenome (GOLD analysis project Ga0209570, IMG submission 185861) | Wastewater treatment Type I Accumulibacter community from EBPR Bioreactor in Madison, WI, USA - Reactor 1_9/17/2007_ DNA (SPAdes)... | ecosystem: Engineered > Bioreactor > EBPR >... | reverse complement strand
CGGGCAAGGTCGAAAACAGCGCGTTTTCAGCGCAGTTTGAAGCTCGAAACCTGTGGATATCACACTCTCGTGGCATTTCGCCCGGTGCGAAATCCGAGCAACCGAGTTTTTCAACAGAATAGGCCGGAAGCGGACACACAGCTGTAGGTCAGGCAGGGGCCAGCTGACACGGCAGATCGACTCTCATGATCAATCCCATTAGCGCGCGCAGCTTCGTTGTCGCAAGGAACGGGGACGACATAGTGCCGCAAAGATCACGTCTCGAGAGCGTCCAGCGTTCGCTTCCGCGAACCGGTCTTCTTCTTAGCAGGCTGGGAATACCCAAAGCCTACGAATGCATGGGCGACACGGATGGTTCCATGGGTCGGCGCCAGAGCTGGCACTCGTTCATGCTCTGTATCGAAGTCTGCGAAATTTGGGAATAACACCGATGGCTTCGATAGCCAACGGCCATTGTGTTGCTTCAACATCTTCAAGGCGCCGGCTTGTGCTGGTACTTGTAGCGAGCGACGCAACGCAGGCACAACCCGGGGCTCTTCTGACAACAAAATGCCGACCATGACGGCAATTGCTTGCTGCTGACTATAGGCCCCGGTTACAAAGCGAAGAAGTCCATTCTTTCCTAAATAGTACTCACGCGACGAGTCGCGGTGGTTCAATTTCTTGAACTCAAACACTAGCCGTATTGCCTGCTCATCATTATTCCACGCAAACACGATATCGGATCGGATCTCCTCGAGAATTTCACCCGTTTCGGGATCAACCTCATTTTCCGTTGGCTCTGCCCCCCAATAGCCAATCAGACCAAGGTCTCGGCTGACGAAGCGATCGGCATATTGTCGGACCACTTTGGTCATGTCAGGCTCCCGAACACCATGATGAAAGTGTTCGCGGGGCCGGCTTGCCCAGTGCTCCCAGCTCAGTTGAATTGCCTGAACAGCCTTGCTTGCCTGGCCAAGTGGAAACGCATCCAGCCAATCAAGCCCCGCCGTCATGCAGCTATCCGATGATGTGCAGGAGCGTGCTGCTGGACATCGCGGACAATTGCTTCCGCATCGCGCAGTGCCGTTCGGGTCAACCAGCCATGTCGCGTCATGGCCCGCGCAATGTAGAGTCCACGTGGTGTCCAGATGCGCTGGTTAAATAGCCAGGCAACACCTGCCGCATCCATGAATTCAGACAGGTGCTCGCGTCGTAGGCTGGCCAGAGTTTGGTAAACCAGTGCATCGTCGATGCATGTGGATACCTCTTCTCCTTGGGCTGCGTGCGGCAAATATTGAACACGCACAATCCCGAGCCCGCCTGCCGTTCCTGCGGTATCAACCACCACGTCAACATGAAAATGACCGACACCCCCCATGCGGTCACGCCAAGAGATCAATGCATCACCCAAGGCATGGGCATAGCGTGTGATCTCGTCGGGTCCGATTGGCTTTTGCCGAAGGGTGTACAAACTCTTGTACGCACGCGGGCGTACCGATGGAAGCAGGACCTCCACCGCTTCGGTGACCATGGTGCGCTCGGTCGTGGACAAGTCGAAGTAATCGAAAACCCATTGGTCAATCTGTTCAAAATCGTCCGCATATGCCATCTGCTGGTCATCTGCAGGCATCTTTTCCAGGGCGATCAATTTCGTGACGATCTTCTTGAGGGCGCTGCTAGCCGTCTTGGGGTTCGGCGCGTGCTGAGGTTCAAAAAACGGGAATGGCTCGATATGAGTCAGATGCACACCATTTCGATTGGTGAGCATCTTCGTGTTGGTGAGCATCAGAAAATACTTGGCCAGCGTCGATCGAAGATATGCCGCTGCAAATCGCAGAAGACCTGCGTCTGATTCGGATCCTGCAATGACCCCAACGCTACTATTGAAGCTGGCAGGCTGGTCGAAGTACACAGCGCGGATATTGAGCTCATCGCGCGAAAAACCATCGGGAAAGAGAATCCGCGGACCATCAAAGACCTGCATCAGAGCATCATTGAGCCCCACCACTGTCTGGCGATCAGCAGGCCATTTCCCGAGTTTTTCTGGATGAAGCACCGGAAGCCCGCGCTTGAGTGCGTCTAATGGAACAAAGGAGAAGCTAGATAGCGGCTCGGAGCTCATTGCCTCGCGGTTTTTATCCTCGAAGTGAATGCCTTTCCGATTGATCCAGCGGCTTTTGCGTCCCTGCCCCCAGAAATCTTTGAACGTGCCACACGCTTGCAGGCGGGTCATCAGGGCCAAGTCGTGCGCATCGCCCCACATGTAGGTTGTCAATACATCCGGGCTGGTTCGCACGGTTTGTGTCTGGAGCATGTGCCGATCAGCAGAAGTGATCGACAACCGCCCGAACCGCAAGCTCAATTCGGCCTTTGGGATGCAGTAGTCAAAGGATTCGGTCAGCGGGATGCGACCGACCTCATGCCGTGCGCGGCGCTGCCCAACGAATACGTGGCAGGCGTCATCTGCCGTGGGGAAAAGAAGCTGTTGCAAGTCTCCGAAATTGAAAAGCCGCAGAGGCTTAATCCCCCTGAAGAGATGACGCAGAAATCTGTCACTCCCAGTCCCCATCAACAGTGCAATGGGAAGGATCAGGCATAGAGAGCCATGCTCGGCGAGAAACTCCACCGCACGTAATGAGTAGAAGCCAGCCAATTGCCGGAGAGGCACGTCAACTTCCGCATCTTCCGCCCACAAATCTGCAGAAGTCTTTGGCCCCTTGATTTCAACCCATGCTGGATTCGAAACAATCAGGCTGAACTTGGAGCCAAAGAAAGGATGATCTTCTGCAAAGAAGTCCCCGCTTGGGCCATCGCATAGGTTCGTTCCGCGCAACGTCGGCAGCTTCACACCATCACGGGATTGAGCCACCAAGATATCCGCTGGATGCAAGCCCTCCATGAGCGATAGATATAGGCTGAAGGAAGTCACCCGGCATGCCATTCGGTTGATATCGCCGCCGAAAATCTGCCCGAGCAGAATCTGCCGACGCTCTGCAAATCCCATCTGGCGACCGGCCTTCGCTTCATGCAGCGCAATCAGGCGGCGGTAAGCAGTGGTTAGCAGAATTCCGGAACCGCATGCCCCGTCAAAAATTGTTTCATTCAATGGATCGGGCGAGGCGAGCAGTGCCTGGTGGATGGCGAACGTCGCCAAGTGCCTTGGCGTGTAATACGCCCCGGTTTCGGCTTGCTTATCGCTCGAAAGGAACGATTCGTACAACCCGGAAAGAAGCTCAACGGGGATTACACTGAAGTCGTAATTCCACAAACTACCTTGTCCCGTCGTTAACGTGACACGAGCGAGGAACTTGTCCAGCAAATCAAACCCGGCTTCGGGAAGCTCACGCCAAGGCGTCAAGGCGTCCATGGCAGGGTCTTCGTCGCTGGCCAGGAAATCGCCGTTGAAATCCTTGCGTAACTGTTCGATGAGTTGGATAACGCCAGCGCGATCCTTGCCCTTCACCAGAGCATGCAACGAGCCGACGCCATGCTCCCCGCGATAAAAGTCGCTGACGATCTCGCGATGCTCGAGGTAGGACACAAACAGAATCTGCCCCATCAGGACTTGGGCCAGATGCAGAGAAAGGCCCGCAGATTCAAGAACGCCCACTGCAGCAGATAGGTTTTCCAACAGCTTGTGATCGACCCTGGCCTTGTTGCTGAACCATTTGGGCAAGCGATCCGAGATGGCGGAAGACCTGATCTCTGCGGCTGAGAACACCCCGTCTGGCGAGGCCTCATCGAGCGTCAGAAGCTCTTCAGCTTTGGTAAGACGCCTCACCGGCATGGCGCGTGCACGATCGCCTTCAATAGCGATCACCACGCTTACGAGGTTTTGGTTCCAAAGCTTCTGACGCAACGCGTCAAGTGCATGGCGGTTGAGTGGACGCCCGTCCTCCGTGCCGACAAAAACGACAGTAGGGACGCCTTCGACGTCGAACACAGCTTCGGCACGAATTGCGCCCTCCGGGCGCAGCATTGCCTGCATCTCAAGTGCATATGGATGCTGAGCCGAAACCGTATCGCCCACACAGTGCAGCGCCTGCGCTTCGGCCGTATAACCGAGACGCTCGAGCCACTGTGTGAGGAGGTTCTCTTCCATGTCTCTGCTCAGAACATTAACGCATGCACTATGCCCTTTTCACATCATACGCCTTTTAATTATCTAATGCAAGTTGCTTGCTACAATCTAAAGATGTTTAATACGCATTATGCGTATCCAAAACTCAAATGCAGCAAACGCGCCCCAAGCCAGACAGGAACGATTGCGTTTCGTGGAAACGATCCTGCTTTGGGAGGGGATTGTTCGGCGCCAGCGGGTTCGTGATGCGTTCGGGGTCAATGTCAACCATGTGACGAAGGATTTGCGCTATTACCAGCAGCAATTCCCCGATGCGTTGGATTACAGGCCTGAGCAGCGCGGCTACGTCGCAGGTCCAAAATTCAAGCCGCGCTTCGCATCAGAATCGCCGGCAGAATATTTGGGTCTCCTACAAGCTCGAATCGAGGCTGAGTCAGCTGCGCTTGTGCCGATCGTGGGGGGGCAGGACTTGCCCATGGCTAGCCTGCCTTCTCCTGCAATCGGAGTAGATAAAGAGGTGCTACGGCAGGTTGTTCGCGCAATTCGACATGCCGATGGCATCACTGTTACGTATCACAGCATGACGGAAAGCAAGACGAGTCGCCGTGCTATTTGGCCGCATGCGTTGATCAACACCGGGTTGCGCTGGTATGTCCGCGCATTTGATGGGACTACACGCGCCTTCCGAAGTTTTGTACTTTCGCGCATTGAGCAGGCGAAACCACAATCGGAGCGTCCGCCCGCTGGCAGCGGCCAAGATCAAGATCAGGCATGGAACAGGAGCGTCACTGCCAACGTCATTCCAAATCCAGCACTAAGCGCGCATCAGCAGGCCGTTGTCGCCAGGGAGTTTGGCATGCAACCTTCAGCCAAAGGCTGGGTTTGGGAGGTGACACTGCGGCAATGCTTAGTGGGGCATTTCGCACGGCGCTATGGGCTCGACGATAGCGCGCCGCGCTCTGCTCAATCGAATTGGCTAGCGTTGCGTAACCGCGCGAGTCTTCAGCCGTTCTTTCTGCCCGCGGGCAACGAAACAAACTGAAGCGGCGCTCGACAGAGCTCGTCCAGTGTTACGACGCTCTTAATTAAACCAATTCGCTGCGCTGGCGTTTTCTTGTCTTCGCCGCGCAGATGAAAGTTGTAGACCACGCGGAAGATATCCAGCACTTCCATGACCACGCGCGGGCTATAAGCATTGTAGCCGTGCCAACTACGGTAGCTTGAACCAGCTGTATGCAATGGACGCTCTAGGAGATTCACCTTCCGACGGACTTGCATGAAATAGCGATCCAACCCACGCAAGGTTGCTCTCGCAATACCAGCAACAACCTGCGCATCGGTTCGGTGTCGGGTCACTATCGCCATAACGGCTTTTTCTGGCTCGTTCATCGTAGGAAACGGGTGAGGAATCCAGTGCTTCCCCTGTCGCCGCGATGCTTCCGGTAGACCCTGCCACCGCTGCATCAAAACATTGCGGACAATCTCGTAGTCCTTTGCATCCGGATGCAGTGCTCGCGCGTCGCTTAAGATCCTCTCGGAGTGCGCAAGCGCGGATTTTCGCTGAGAAACCGTCATATCCTTGTTGATTCGCACAAGGTACAGATCGAGTGCTCCGGATTGGATAATGTCGGCAAAAATAGCAGCCGACAATCGATCCAAGCCTGGATCTTGGTCGATCGACAACTGCACATACTTTGTTATGGAGACCCAGCGACGAAGCCTATATAGGTGCGCCGCAATGCTGTAGTTCTCGTGAACAACACCTCCCACGCCCGGCACGCGCATTTGCCCTTGCCCGCGAGATGCAGCCTCGTGTGGCAACCACAGGCGTGCATGCTTTCTGAAAGGGAGGTAGCGTTCAATGTCGCCGATCCGGCGCGCTTCAAGCTCAAGCGCGCGAGGGTTGGCTTCCGAGTCGTAATTCAGGTCTTGAGCCAGCACATAGCCAGACACAACATCGGCTGTGGCTACCGCACGCAGCGCCAATACATTGCGATCCATAGCCGACCCCCAGTTGACGTTATGGTCCTGGCGATCGATGTTGAGGTGCAAGCGTTCAAGAGATGCATGGGCAAGAAACAAAGTTTCTTGCCCATGCGCAAACGCTCTGCATTGAGCTGCTAAGCGTGAGATGCGGTCATAAAGAACTTTCGGCTTGACATCTGCAACCTCACAGATCCGCCGCATCGGCATTTTGTTGACCAGTAGCTTGAGAATTATTTCGCTCTTCTCTGGCTGCCGCAGTCGGGTGTTGCCGCTTTTGGAGACTGAGAAGGTCGATAGGCATTCTCGACAACGAAATCGTATCGAACCCGTACTCGTTGATCCGAATCGCTGATAGGCGGCCGAATTCTCTTCTACAGACACATGATGATTTGCGCAGCCTTGAGTTCGACAACCAGTCGATTTTCCGATTCCAAGGCTGCGTTCATCAACGCGTATCACTTCTTCGGAAATAGCTTCATTGCTTAAGACAGTGGAAGTCTCAGTACAGCGATGGCATGAGAGTCCGAGCACCTGCGATCCCGCACCCGCACGGCTGTAACCATCAGGAGCGTTCCTAGGGGAGCGCCCAGTTGGCCTCGCGAGCGGCCGCACGCCGAAGTTGTCGCAATTCGCATTGCGGCAAAAATTCACGTCGATGTCACCCGCGACGCGTGGCATCCATAACTTGTCGTCGCCAATCATTACTCTGAAACCAAGAGGCAGCCTCGGCCACCTCAAGATATCAACAAGTTAAGTGAACGCCTAGCACCAATGGACTCATTCGGGTTCACCGAGGCCGACTTCCCAGCGAGGTCGAAAACATGCCACTTGCTCGATGTCGTTTTCCAATGCATCTGGGAAGGCCCTGACTCGGCCATCACTCAAATGTACGAAGACGCTGCTAGTCGAGCAGGCGCCACAAGGTCAGAGATTGACTCCGTCAGGAGAGCGGGAAGAGCCGTTGGCTACCAGCCAGAACTGACCTTCACGCAAGCTGTTGCACGTGCTGAATGCGCATTCTCGCAACAGTCTCAATCTCAGCACTAGACCGCTTCACAACAACCCTCGACAGGGAGCACGCCTCCCTTGCGGGGAATCGTGTTCCTTGTCTCTACATGAGCAGCCTAACCAGGACTGCCTCCGGAGAACGAAAATGGAACACCTTGTTTGTCAGCTCAGTAGTGCCGCTACCGGCATCACTGCATCGATCAGCCGCGTCGTCAACGGACGACTGGATGTCAATCACGGATTTGGAGAGTGCGTCGCCGACGCTGTATCAGGCGCGCTTCGTCTCAAGTCGATCGTGTTTGAGTCTCAGGAAGACGAGCTTCTTTCCTGCATCGCGGCCCTGCGTAACCGGCCCGTCAAGATATGCGTTTCAGGTAGAAGCGTGAGGTCTCAAGAAATCATCTAAGCAATCTTCCGGCAACAGCCGGTTCCCTCCAGGGGCTCACCCCTGCAAAGGGGATGTGCGTCTGGAACTCCCACGACGCGCCACGTGCGGAGCTTTTATTTGTCCGAAGTGGTGCATCGGAAAGGAGTAGTTCCATGATGTCAAAATTGATCAGCCTCGTGCTGACGACCTGAAGACATCAGCTAAGCGCTGATCCGCCAGGACCGCCCAGGAAGCCCCATCCCCCCAAAGGGATGAAGGCCTCCTGGGTTTTTTTATGGGCGAAGCCGCGAGAAATCATTAATTCCAGCCAAAAATTGCGCAGTTCCCAGTGCTGCTGGCGCCGTGAACGTGATGCCATGGTAGCCAGCTACCAACCAGGCTCAGGCATGTTGTCCGGCAACCCGAATGCTCTTGAGAGAGCAGCTTCATCAGCTCGCATGAAGATAGCGAGCTTGTTGTCCATGTTTGCTCTGCTTGGCTTGATGCCACCTCAAGCCTCTGCAGAGGTCGTGGAGTATCGATATGGCTCCACCACCTATCCAACACTCCCTGACGCAGAAGCGGCAATGCGCTGGGCTATCGGACCAGCAGGCAGTTACTTACGCCTGTGCTCCGCTGCTGATGGAACCGGCGGAACAACAGCGCTCGACTATTGCACTCCTTTGCTTCCGGCAAACCTCTGGCACCACGAGTACTCGGTGCCTGGTGGGTCAACACCATCATGCGGCCATTCCAATGATCGCCTTGCCGACTACTGCGCATCCGAAGCACAGCTAGTAGCAGCGTACGTTGCGATTTGGGAGGCAAGCAATCCCACGAGATGCATATCTAACCAGTACGCCGCCGGTGATTTCGTAGATCCGCCAGTGTCGACATGGGCCATCAACTCCTACAACCCAGGCACAGGCACCAAGCGATTCGCCTCCCTAAGCCACAACAATCCAGTTTATGGCGACCGGCGAAAGGCGATGATCGAGCACAAGCCGTGCGCTGATCTTGAGGCAACGCCATCAACGCTGTCCTTCTTCGTGAACTGGGCCGAACACCAAACGTGTCCTACGGGCTTTGAACCAAAGAAGACATCTGCCCTTACTTGGCCCGTAATCTGCGAAGGGCCTACCGCGACGATCACCAAACTCGCTCCCAAGGCTGCCACCACCTCGCCAAGGTCATGTGCTCCCTGCGTCCCTGCGACCGGGGAAAAACTGGTCTTTGAGTCCGATTTTGAATGGGGTGAGTTCAACTTCCGGCGCACCTACGCCTCCATGCGGGATGAACCGTCAGGCTCTGCGCTCGATCAGTCCTGGTCGCATACATGGAACGAATCGCTCAAGCCCACCACCGCAACCGGATCGCTGGCCCGCGTCTGGTGGAAGAACGAGCTCGGCGACGTCGACGAATACCGGTTCGTGGCCAGCAGCACGACCGCGTTGTACTCAGTCAACACCAATAGCCGCCGGCTCTACAAGGAGTCAGGATCACAATGGCGACTCCGCGACGAATATGGCATCGAGCGGCTATTCGACCCCAGCGGCCGTCTGATCCGGATTACCAGCGAAAATCGACCAGAGAGCACCATTCAACTGGCCTACTCGGGTGGTCGTATCGCGACGGCAACAGATGCCAGGGGTCGCCAACTTGAGTTCGAGCACGCAGACGGACGTCTGGTGCAGATACGCATTGCCGGTGGCCAGCCACTGGTGGCCTATACCTATGACAGCCAGCAGCACCTGGCATCGGCAACGTACCCGGGCGGCAAGCAACGCAGCTACCTCTATGCGGAGTCGGCCAACGTGTGTATCGGTGCGGGCGGCGGATGCTCGGCAGGCATGTTCCCGAACCGGATCACGGGCGTCATCGACGAGAACAACGTCCGGGTGCTCGATGTCACCTACGACGGCAACGGGCGCGTGGTCGAATCGACTCGCCCGCTAGGAGACCAGGCGACCTCGCTGACCTACAGCCCGACGACAATGCAGCGCGAGATGGCGATCGCAGGGCAGGGGACGGCAGACTACCTATTCGAGGCCTCCGCCTATCGGCGGCCGCTCTCCAAGGCGCTCTACGACGTCAGTACTCTGATCGGCACCGAGACCTGGGAATACCCCACCAACAAGCTCTCCACGCGCTACACCAACCGTCGCAACGTCGCCACGCGACGCCTGTTCAACGCCGCAGGCCTGCAGACGGAGCTGATCGAGGCCGAGCGACAGGGCAGCAACACGAACCTGCCGGAGAAGCGCACCACGGAGATCACCTGGTCGACCGGCGCGCTGCCGCAGCCACTGGTCACCGAGATCCGCAATGCCGCGGGCGTGCCAGTCCTGCGCGAGGAGGTGGCCTACAACGGCCGCGGCCAGGTGGCCAGCCGGACGCTGGTGGATCCGGCAACGAGCGAGGCCAGGGCCACCGTGTGGACGTACTGCGAGGCCAGCGACGTCGCCGACCCTCTCGCCGACTGCCCGATCGAGGGGCTGGTCAAGTCGATCACCGCGCCCGGCGGGGCGGTCACGACCTTCCGGTACCGGTCCGACGACCATTCCGGGTGCGCGATCTCGCCGGCGGCGTGCGAGTACCGACGGGGCGACCTGTGGCAGACGACCGGGCCTGAAGGGCACGTGGTCGAGATCCTCGCCTACGACGCCGCCGGCCGGGCCGTGGCGATGCTGGATCCGACCGGCGTCCGGACCGATGTCGGGTTCGATGCCCGGGGCCGGCTCGAGACCATCGCCGTGGGCGGCGCCACCTCGGGCGACGACGCCGTCACCACGCTGGCCTGGACCGACACCGGGCTGCTGGCCAGCGTCGTAGATCCGGACGGGGTCGTGCTCGTGCGCGAGTACGACGACGCCGGACGCCTGGTCGCCCTGCAGGACAGCCTGGGGAACCTCCAGGAGCTGACCCTCGACGCCGGCGGCAACCCGATCCAGGAGAACGTGCGTGATGCCGCGGATGTCGTGGTGCGCTCCCTCAGCCGGGTGTTCGACGGCGTCAGCCGCGCCACGAGCGAAGCCGATGCCTTCGCCAACGCGACCGCCTACTCCTGGGACGCCAACGGAAACCTGCTCACGGTGACCGACGCGGCCACCACGGTCACCCAGAACACCTACGACCGCCTCGACCGCCTGGTCGGGATCGTGCAGGACGTGGGTGGCATCGCGGCGAGTGTCGCGATCGAGTACGACGCCCTGGACCGGGTGACCAAGGTCACCGACCCCAAGGGGCTCGATACGGGCTACACCTACAACGCCTTCGGGGAACTCCTCGAGCTCGACAGCCCGGACACCGGCACCACGGCCTTCACCTACGATGCTGCCGGGCGCTTGGCCACGCGCGAGGACGCCCGCGGCGTGGTGACCAGCTACACCCACGACGACCTCGGCCGGGTGACCGCGGTCGACTATCCCGGATCCGGTGAGGACGTGGCCTACACCTGGGACACCGTGCCCGGGGCCTGCGGTACTGGCGAGACCTTCGGCGCCGGGCGGCTGGGCACGATGGTGGACGGCAGCGGCAGCACGGCCTACTGCCACGACCGCCGCGGCAACCGGGTGCGCAAGGTCCAGGTGACCGGGGGCGTGACGCTCCAGATCCGCTACGGCTACACCCTGGCCGACCGCCTGGCTTGGGTCGAGTATCCGGACGGCACGCGCGTGGACTACGGCCGCAACGCCAACGGCGACGCGGCCAGCGCCGCGGTGACGCGTCCCGGGCAACCGCAGCAGAGCCTGGTGTCCGGGGTGGACTGGCATCCCTTCGGCCCACCGGCAGCGATCGAGTGGGCCAGCGGGCGCCTGCAGCTGCGCGACCAGGACGCAGCTGGGCGGCCGGTGATGGTCACCGACGGGGAGCCGGACGCCCTGACGGTCGATTTCGGCTTCAGCGCCGTCGGCGACCTCACCAGCATCACGGAGCCGGCCGGGATGTCGCCGCCGGACGTGACCCTGAGCTATGACGCCCTCGGCCGCCTGACGGGCTTCCTAGACGGGCCAACCTCGGTGGCGATCGAGACCTACGGGTACGACGCGACGGGCAACCGGACGAGCTTCGAGAACAGCGCGGGTCTGCAGGCCTACAACTATCCGGTGGACTCCCACCGGCTGGCCAGCGTCGCCGGCGCGGCGCGCACCTACGATGCGGCGGGCAACACCCTGACAATCGGAGCGGCCTGGACGTACACCTATGGCCACGCCGGGCGCATGGCCACCGCCAGCGACGGCACGGTGCTGGCCAGCTACAGTTACACCGGCGCCGGCGAGCAGGTGCGCCGCGTCGCCGGCGGCGGCAGCACCACCCTATTCGTCTATGACGAAGTTGGCCAGCTGCTGGGGCAATACGACGGTGCCGGCAACCCGATCCAGCAGTACGTCTGGCTCGACACCTTGCCCGTGGGCGTCATCTCGGGCACCACGGTCTACCACGTCCAGCCGGACCACCTCGGCACCCCGCGGGCGGTGATCGACCCGGGCACGGACACCGTGATCTGGAGCTGGTCGATCCTGGGTGAGGCCTTCGGAAGCACCATCCCGAACGAAGACCCTGATGGCAATAGCGTGCCGTTCGTCTTCGACCTGCGGTTCCCGGGGCAACGTCATGACGCCGCTTCGGGGTTGAATCAGAATTACCTGAGAGAGTACGAGCCAGGGCGTGGTGGATATACGCAGCCAGATCCGATTGGTTTAGATGGTGGAATCAGTGCCTATTCCTACGTCGGCGCCAACCCACTTTCACTCGTAGATCCAACAGGATTGCGCTGCGTATCAGCCAATGGGTTCACCGTGTGTCAGTTCCCAAATGGTCCTTCATTCCGATTGCCGACGCCGGCCGGCTTCCCGCAAACACTTGAACGAACCGACTTGCTGTACCACAAGTACGACGTTCAACGACCGATTGGTTGTGCTGACGCAAACGAGGTCATGCAGGCTTTGATAAACAACCCAACTCCGGGCACGCCTCGACCGGCAACAGCGAGGGGGACGCCGAACAATGCAGTGGTCGCTGGCCGCAATAATTTTGTGACTTCTTACTTGACCAAAGATTTGAATACAGGCCAGCCGATCGTCGTAAATATCACCGGAAGCGCAGGGCTGTTTGGGCCAGGCTACGTAGCCAGAACGGTCACCAATGGTGTTGCTCACACGTACGGCGAAGGCACCAACTGGAAACAGTCACCAGGATTGTGGGGTACGACGACCCAGGAGATAGCCAATGAAATTCTCTGGGGACAGCAGATGAGCAAATTGATCGAACAATGCGGATGTGGGAAATGAAGACTAAACAAATCAAGTGGATTTACATCGTGATTGGATATTTTCTGGCATCGCTCATACCAGCGCTCGTTTTTGCGGTACTCACCCCATTGCAGGAGCATTTCACCGTTCTGCAGTTGGGATTAGTACCTGTCTTCTTTGTTTTTTCAGCCGCGGCAGTGGCATTGATCGGTTTGCCCATGTATTTCACACTACGTGCAGCGGGACTTATTACCTGGTGGTCTTCTTTGGTCGCAGGGTGTTTGGGTGGCGCGATAGTTTCAATTGTTATACGTCTGCCATCAATGCCATCGCTTAGCGAACTTCTGATCGACTGCCATGTTGGCGCTGCCTCGGCACTCGTGTTCTGGGCGGTACTGAAGGCCGGAGATCGTGCAAAGACATGAAACACATACAGCATTCGCGCCCCTTGTTTTTAGGTGTGTTGGCAGGCTCATTAGCGCCTGCTTTCGTGGCGACTACTTTTCTTGTGCTTTCACCTGAGAGGATCATGATCCCCGCGTTGCCCGTTGCTCTGATCGCGTCGCTAATTTCTCTAGCTGCATCTGCCATATTTGGCTTACCGCTTGCTCTTTGGTTGCGATCTAAGGGGTGGCTAACGGCGATCCCTCTTTGCCTTGTCGGCGTGATTGTTGGCGCCGTTGTCATGGCTGCTTTCAACTTCCACACGAACTATTGGCCACAAATGAATGATCAGTCGTTGGCTAAATGGATTGCGTGGAACTCAGCCATCAATGGATCCCGATCCGGCGCAATTTTTGGTGCAATCTCATCCGTTGCATTTTGTCTTGGGGCGGGGATAGGTGTCCGCTCGCGCCAGAGATCATAGAATATGATGACGTTTCTGAAGGACGTACATGTCTAGGGATCCTCTGAACAAGTCCGCGCCAATCGGCGACACTAACCACTTCTGATCGGACCCGCGAATCGATGACGCAACTGAGCTTCTCCGATGCCGAGCATGCCGGCAAGCGCAAGCAGACCCGACGTGAGGTATTCCTGGCCGAGATGGAACGCGTGGTGCCGTGGACGTCGTTGTTGGCGCAGATCGAGCCGCACTACCCGAAGGCCGGACGGGGCCGGCAACCGTACGCGATGGAGACGATGCTGCGCGTCCACTTTCTCCAGCAGTGGTATGCGCTCAGTGATCCGGCAATGGAAGAGGCGTTGTACGAGATCGCCTCGATGCGCCAGTTCGCGAAGCTGTCGCTGCTGGCGGCGATCCCGGACGAGACAACGATCCTCAACTTCCGTCACTTGTTGGAGCGTCACGGCCTGGCGGCGAAGCTGCTGCAGGCGGTGAACCGGCATCTGCAGGACAACAAACTGCTGCTGCGCACGGGCACGATCGTCGACGCGACGATCATCGACGCGCCCAGCTCGACGAAGAACAGCAGCGGCACGCGTGACCCGGAGATGCACCAGACGAAGAAGGGCAACCAGTGGTTCTTCGGCATGAAGGCGCACATCGGGGTGGACCGGGACTCGGGCCTGGTGCATACGGTGGTGTCGACAGCGGCGAACGTGGCGGACGTGACCCAGACCGAGAAGCTGCTGCACGGCAAGGAGAAGGCGGTGTATGCCGATGCCGGCTACACGGGCGCGGACAAGCGCGTGGGGCTGAAGGACAAGAAGATCGACTGGCGCATTGCCGAGCGTCGGAGCCGGATCAAGGCGCTGCCGGAAGGCGAGTTGAGGGATGTGAGCGAACTGCTCGAACATCTGATCGCGAAGGTGCGTTCGCGAGTGGAGCACCCGTTCAGGGTGGTGAAGCGCCAGTTCGGCTACACGAAGGTGCGCTATCGCGGGCTGGCGAAGAACGGCGCGCAACTCAACGTGCTGTTCGCGCTGTCGAACCTGTGGATGACGCGCAAGCGGTTGCTGGAGATCGTGGGGAAGGTGCGTCCGAAAAGCAGAAAACAGAGGATGTTGCAGGTGATTCCGGCCTGAAAAGGCCGGAATCACAAGAATTCACGCGTTCGATTCGACGCCAGTGTGCTGATCGCTGTGCATCATTCGGACGGGACTGTTGTTCAGAGGATCCCTAGGGGAAACTTACCGTCCTGTTCAACGGCTGATAGCAGAACCCGACGTCAGCACACCCTTGCGAACGGACATGGAGCTTCATTGGCTTCCATGGGTCATTGACCAGCACTCGGATCTCTGTTCGACCGCGGTACTGCTCCTGCGGCCCAAGGAACTCGTCGGCATGCATGACGCCGTCAGGCTTGACTACCTTGACCACACGATCACTTTCCCCGGGCACTGAAACCGTGATGCGATTGCGGTAGAGGGCGTACCCTGGCTTCGTATCGAAGACAAGCAAGACATCACCGTTCTCAGCCCTGGTGGCTTTGAGAGGGAATGCTTGCTCCGCGGGCAACACCTCGGCCCCGGCATGAGCTGCCGTGCATGTCAGGCAGGTGAGAAGGGCGAGGACGATCAGGCGGCTGAACATACGCGGCTCCAGTGAAGCCTAGATCTTCCTCGCGACAACCCGGTGTCGCTATGGCCAGAAATTCGTCCAATTCGGATGCCGCCGACCGGCATGCTATCTGTGGTGAAACGTGGCCATATCAGTGGTCAGTCCCTCCCGCTACCCTTGGCTCCAAATGACCGCAAAGCAGCCAAAAGCCGACTTCAAGCGCCTGGGACGCCTCACCAGCTTCGGACTCACGGAGCCGTGGCAAGCCGCGCTTTTCCTGCCTGCGAGCTTCGAGGACCTGAGCTCGTTGCGGTCGAATGTCCATGAACTTGACCAGGACCCGGCGCCGATCAAGCTCCAGCTTGCTGGGACCCCTCGTGCCTACTACAACGGCGCGCCCCGCCTGGTGTTGCCCATGAGGGATCAGGCAGGGGAGACCTTCCGGGCCACGATCTTCGGGAACACTAAAGAGTGGATGGAGACGCTCAGCGACTTCACCGAAGGGTGCTTCATCGCCACCGGCGGCGAGTGGAATGGACACCTCGACATCAAGCTCATCGAGCTCGTCGAGCCAGAGTGGGTCGGTCGAGTTCGCCCGAAGTACAGCGGCGTCAAGCAGGTGATCACCCCCCAGACCGCTCGGCGCCTTGTCCTCACCCTTCTACCCGAAGCTATCCCTGCCGCCGCCGACTTCATCGCGAAGCAGGTAGGGGCACCTACGTCCATGGAAAGCGTCCTTCACCAGGTCGGTGCGTCCGGCTGGACGCTCGAGCAGCTGCTGCTGCAGGCGCACCAGCCAATGTCCCTGCGGCACGCCGAACACGCGACCAAAGTGCTGCGTCGGATCGCTGCCATCGGTGCCCTCCAGAGCATGCATGAGGAAGTCGAGCATACAGCGCCCAACCCGATCTCACACACGACGCTGCAGCAGCGCATCGCCCAGCTTCCGTTCGCCAACCTGACCGGAGACCAGCTCCACTCGATCGAGGCCATCTCGCTCGCAATGGCTTCAAACAAGCCTGCGAGGATCATCAATACGGGTGAAGTGGGCACCGGGAAGACCGCTGTGGCGGCCGTTGTCTCTGCCGCCACCGTGGATGCCGTACCCGGCGGCGGAAGCGTCATGGTGCTTTGCCCAAACACTCTGTTGGCAAAGCAGCTGTACGCCGAGTTCACATCGTACTATCCCGACATCGCGATGCAGTTGGTGATTGGCGACACACCACAGGACGTGACGCTTGACGCCTCCATCTTCATTGGGACATCAGCACTCCTTCATCGGAAACTCGACCATCGCCGATTCGACCTCCTGATCATCGACGAACAGCATCGCTGGAGCCGCGAGCAGCGAGAGCAGTACCGGAGCCCGACGACGCATCTCCTCGAGATGTCTGCCACGCCCATTCCTCGGTCGCTTGCCCTGGTTCGTTACGGGAAATACCAGGTCGTTCCGATGAAGGAAACGCATGCAAAGAAGGAAATCCACACGCACGTCTATGTCGCGGCGGAGGGTAGACGGGCGATGTTCAAGGGCATCGACGCCACTATCAAGCGCGGGTGCTTGATGCTGATTGTTCATCCGAAGAAATCGAGTGACCCAGACGCGGATGAACAGCAGGTCGACCTGCTTGGCGATCGTTCCGCATCACCACCAGAGTCAAAGGCAACGCCGCGCACAGGTATCGACGACAGACACTCCGTGCAGCAGGCGCGTGAGCGCTGGGAAGCGCTTTACCCGGGCAAGGTAGGCTCACTCACCAGTGATGATGAGGAAGGCGTCAAGACTCAGGTCTTGCAGGCATTGAAGGACCGGCGCATCCAGATCTGTTTGTGTACTACCGTCATCGAAGTTGGGATAACGATTCCCGAATTGTTCCATATCGTCATCGTATGCCCTGAGCGTCTTGGGCTCATGCAACTCCACCAGCTCCGCGGGCGCGTCGCACGGGGAGGAGGCAAGGGGCACTGCATTCTCTACTGCCCGGAGCCGATCAACGAAAAGCAGCGCAGGCGCCTGGAGTTCTTCGCCAGCACCACCGACGGCTTCGAACTTGCTGAGTACGACATGCGCGAGCGCGGGATCGGGAACATTTCCGCAACCTCGAGCAAACAGTCTGGTTCAGACGACACGTTCCTCTATGGGGTGAAGATGGACGTCAACTCGCTGGATGACGTGGTGCCGCTCGTCACCCAGTGGAAGGCTGCCAAGGCCGATGCCTCCCGCATGATGTGATGCGGGGGTTTAGTGTCGCCCGCGCATCCCGCGCAATTTCGTTAATTCAGGTCGAAAATTCGGCAGATACTGCAGGGGCGGCCTCCGCGATAGAAGTACCGTAAAGCTTCCGTTCCGCAAGGAAGCAAGGTCAATGCGCACGCGCAAGCTCTCACCATTCCTCCTCACCGTCGCGATCGCGGTCGCCATCGGATCCACCTCGGCCTGGTCGACGACCGAAGAGACCAGCCTGCTGGCCCGCCTGTCCAGTGGAGACACCAGCGTGCGGCTGCAGTTGGCCGAGCTGTACGAGGTCCAGAACCAACGTGACCTCGCGATAGCGCAACTGGAAGCGGCGGCAGGCGAGGGCAACGAAGCGGCCCATGCCTTGCTGGCCAAGCAGCTCGCCAGCAACCCGGACACCTGGGGCCTGGCCAAGCACCACCTGTCCCTGGCCCATCAGGGGCCGGAAACGGACGCGATCACGACACGAATGGGGGTGCTTGCGGCAACCCGCGCGATCGACAAGACCCGCTCAGAGGATGAGCGCAACGCCTACAGCAAGGACGCCGAGAGACTTCTCGCCCAGGCAGTGATCGCCGGCAACCTCGACGCCAAGTGGCATCTGGGCTACCTGCATGTCATGTCGTACGTGGAGCGTCCCGACCACGCCGGCGGCATGGCCATGATCGAGTCCGCTGCCGACGGCGGGAACTCGGTCGCCGCCCACTGGCTGGCCAGGTTGTACGAGGGGGTCTCCCTCACCGGCAACCCTACCAAGGGCATGGTTGTTCCCACGCTTGAGGTGAAGCCCTACGCAAGGAAGCGGTCCTTCGAGTACCTCATGCAGGCCTCGGCACTCGGGAACTCCCTTGCCACCAAGGAGCTTGCTTCCATGTATGCCGTGGGCAGCGCACCAGGCGGGCAAGACCTCGAGCGCGCCAATCGCATTCTGGCCTCCATTGGCGACGCCGGGCCCGACCTTGGCGATACGCTTTCCTTCGCGAAAGAAGATCACTCGCAACAGCCGCGGCTGATCAATGCCAACCTCGTCATCACCAGCGCGGGCCAATCGAGTTCTTCCGCCCGGGCTTCATCTGCAGGCGAAGAGGCTCAGCTCAGGATTCGGCTGGCCGAGCAGGAAGGGACGATCGAGGTGCTGCGGCGCCAGCTCGACGCCGCCAACGCAAGGATCGCCGAACTGGAAAGCCAGCTCGCCGAGGTCGCCAAGTATCGCGCCCTGCAGGAGAACGCCGCTGATCTGAACAATCGCGGCATGAAGTTCTATCTCGCCGGCGACTACGAGTCGGCACTGCCGCTCTTCCGCCGCGCCTCCGAGCTGGAGCACTCGGGTGCGGTTGCGAACCTGGCGCTTCTCTACCTCAACGGATACACGGTCACCCAGGACCTTCGCCAGGCGCAAGCCTTGCTGATCAGGGCCTCCGAGATGGGGAATGTCGTGGCCACCGAGAACCTTGCCGAGCTCTATGAGACCGGCGCTGGCCTCGTCAAGGATCCTTCTCGTGCCATCTCCTGGTACCGGCGTGCGCAAGCACTCGGCAGCACCAAGGCAGAAGCTGCCCTGCAGCGGCTCGGGGCCGGACCGCACCGGTGACAGCCGCACACGACCAGTCGCAAGAAGACAGCCAGAGCGCATCTCGCCTTCTGTGGCGCAGTCGAGCCAGAAAGATGTTGCGCCGCTTGCCTCGGCGCTCCAACGTGCATCGTTACCCGCTGATCAAGTACTTCGGCCCATACGCCAAGAAGACACCTGAAATCTGGTCATGGAAGCGGCCGCAGGTTGTGCGGAGCTACTACGTGGGCTGGATCATCACGCTGCTCCCTGCAGGCGGAATCCAGATCCTCCTTGCGGTCATGCTCGCGATCGCGTTCAAGGCGAACGTTCCTGTCGCCGCAGGCCTGCAATTCGTCTCGAATCCGCTGACGGCCGCGCCAATCCTTTTCAGCACCTACCACATTGGGAAAGGGAGTCTGGGCATCTTCGGGGTCGCCCCGACAGGCATGGCCGCGGGCATTGCCGTGAACCTGGTCATTGGCGCGATCCTGGGCGGGCTGCTCTGTGCCGCGATATGCCACTTCGCGCACACGGTGATCGCCGGCCGGGCCAAAGCGCGGGCAGCTGCCCCCGCCAGCCAAGGGCAGATCACAAGCTGATTTTGATGCCTCCACCGGAGCCTGTATTTCTATTCCCAAGAGCAGGACGCTCTGGATTCACCCGGGAATGGCTCCCTCGGGGAAACGAATCGAAGGGCTGGAAGCCCACGGATTGCAGCCCGCAGGAAGCGGGGGCGAGGCACCACAGGGTAGGACGCCCAGGTTGGCGCTTCGCACAGCAGGAGGCTGATGCACGAGTCCATGGATGGCCGGATCGTCCCGGCCTGGGGGGAAGGATCTCCTCAGGTCGGGCTTCTTCGCGCACACACCACACGGGAGCCTTCAATGAACACGTGCAGACCAAGACCCAGCATTTTCCTGCCAGCCGCCGCGGCTGTCCTCCTGAGCATCGTCACCTTCTCGGCCAGCGCCGGCGACAAGCCACCGTCGCCCGAACAGATCGTCGAAGAGACCAACAGCTTCTACGCGCAGCAGCAGACCCTCAACACCGGGTCCCAGGACCACCGGGACGCACAGATCGATCGCCAGAGTCTCGAGCAGAACCAGGCAACCGCCAGGCGGCTGGTTACCTCGGGCCTTCCACGAAACCAACTCGACATCGCCCCGCGCCAACAGATAGTCCTGGCGTGCGAGGAGGAGTGCCGAAAAATGGGATACGAAGCTGCGCAGTGCACGCAATGGTGTAAGCAGCCGAATTGAAGCCGAAAATCGTCGAATTACAGCGGTCACCACACCTGTTCTCTTCCGATAATCCGATTGCACACGCCGAATCGGAGTTCCCGTGGTTACCAGGCTACTAGACGCATTGTTCGGCAGGGCCTCCAAAACGGCCACGTCACCTTCCGCCTCGCTGGCAGAGGTCACCTGCGACAACCTCACCAACGGCGTCGTCGTGCCGGACCCAAGCGCCCCAGTGTATGAGGGGCACCAGATCCCAGCGTATCCGGACCGTGGCATCGCAGCACCGGCGGTGCCGCCTGAGATGCTCATCGCGAGTCAGAGGAAGCAGATCGATGCCCTGCATCAGGTTTCTTCCTTCTCGCGGCAGGACTTCGATGCCTACATCCTGCCCGCAATACACCGGTATGCCTCCTACGTTCACCTCTTGCCGGCCAGCGAAAGTCAGCACCACTGCGGCCAAGGGGGTCTCTTCAGGCATGGCCTGGAAGTTGCCTACAACGCAGCTCTGGCCTGTGAAGGCAAGGTATTCGCTTTCGACCACTGGGCATCGGAGCGCGACAAGCTCGTCCCTCGCTGGCGCATGTGCGCGATCCTGGGCGGGATGATCCATGACATGGGGAAGCCGATCATCGACGTCGGCGCGGTCGATTCGAGCGGCAACCTGATCTGGAACCCCCATGCCTGCTCGCTGCATCAGTGGCTGGTGGAGAACAACCTCTCCGAGTATTACATCCGTTGGCGCCCCGGAGCACGCCACAAGCGCCACGAAGCGTTCAACGCGCTGTCCCTATACCGCATCGTTCCTGACGAAACGCTGCGCTGGATCAGTGACCACGGCGGACAAGAGCCTCTCGATGACCTGGTCATGGCGCTTGCCGGAACGTCGAACCCGAACAACCCGCTCGCTTCCCTGATCAAGCAGGCCGACTCGAAATCGGTCAGCAAGGACATCAGGGATTCCAGAGCTCGCATGGCGGCCAGTGGTATGGGCGGCGCAAACAGCCTGGCCATTCGCCTCATTCGCGCCATGCACGATCTCATCCAGGAAGGCACCTGGGAGATCAATCGCGTCGGCGCCTCCCCGATCTGGGTAACGACCGAAGGTCTGTTCGGCCTCACTGAAGAGGTCATCAAGGGTGCCGTTGGCGTCCTGCGCGACCAAGGCGAGTCCTCGCTACCAAACGACTACCGGGAGACGCTGAACCTGCTCGCAGACTGGGGCTACCTGCACACCAACATCCAGGCCAACGGCCAGCAGTTCCTTACATGGGAAATACGGATCTATGCCATGGATCGTGGCAAGCCGATCGAGTTCAACGCCCACGTCATTCGTTTCACCAAGGAAGAACTGCTTCCACGGGCCATGATTCCGCCAGAACCGGTCCGCGCGGTGATTCTTGGCAGGGATGGCGCTCCGCTCTCCAGCGGCGGCATTCAGGGAGCGCAGCCAACAAGCGCTCCCGTCACCGCCGCCGGCCCTGCGCCCCCAGCCAAGGCGCCAGAAGCCCGCGCTCCATCTCAACAGGATGGTCTTGAGCCGTCACTGGACGAGTTCGCTGCGCCACCGGTTAGAGAGCCCGACGACAGCGCCGTCCTGCTTCTGGGCGCCAACGAAGGTGAGGCGTTGCTGCTGCAAACCGGCATGGCGGAAGCAGACGAGCGTGTTGATCTGATGAGCGTTGACGATTCGACGGCGGCCGCGCCGATCCGCGATCGTTCGGCCGAGCCTGACCCGCGTGATCAGCAGATGCTCGAGGCCAGGCAGCAGACCTCGAAGAAGTGGCCCCCTGAGTCACCAGAGGCAGCCGCTACCTACTTCCGGGCCCAGGGCACAGAAGGCGCGATCGTCATCACCCTCACAAGCAGAGTGTCCTCTGGCGACCTCAAGGAAGGGGAAGACGTCTGGGAAATCCACGACAAGGTCTATTTCAGGTACCCGGAAGCATTCGCTGGGCTCGGGATCGAGCAGGCAGACATCCGCGACATGCTGGAGGCCAAGGGCTGGACTGAGCGCGACCAGAACACCCCGAACCGGTCGACGGTTGTTCTGCCTGGCTCCACAAAGCGTGTGAGCACCCTCAGGTTCAACGAGAACATCTCGCAAGCCATCCTGATGCTCCTGCCGGCCCGTGACGGCCGAAGCGTTGGCAAGAAGCAGGTCGATGTACACAAGAGACTGCTGCCGCTGGGTCCTTTTCTGGATGTCGACGTTGCGGCTGCGATCGACGGCAAATCCGCTGCCGATGAAGCTGACTCGTACTTGATCAGGGCTGGGTTCCATCAGTACATCCTGCAGTCACTCGACGCGCAGGACCGGAGCCCGAGCGAACTCAATGATTCCGAGATCAGGCACTTCGCGACGGTTTTCGCGAAACAGCATCGCGTCTCCGGGCAGGTGTGGGTGATCTTCCACCTTACCCGCGGCAACAACCCGTGGGCCGTAAAGAGCCTGGCGTCCAAGAACAATCAGCTCGAGTTCAACACCAAGTACAGCTTTGAACAGGACCTTGCCGACAAGGAAGCGAAGGCGAACGCATGAGCGCACACCCGCATACCTCGAAACACGCATTCCACTTCGAGAACCCTTTCAGGCCTGTCTACGAGTACTACGCGACATTCGCGTGGCTTGGCGCGTCTATCGTCTGTGGTGTTGCGGTACTGGCAACTCAGTATCCGGCCAAGGTCTTCATGTACTTCGCCGGCTTCTGCCTGTTCATGGCGTCCATGCGTGGCGTTGCGGCCAGGCGCCTATACCTGAAGCAACAGTCGCTGACTGGCCACTCACTGGCCAAGATGACTCGGGCTGAGCTGGATGAGATCTGCAAGGCAAGGGAGAAGACCGGCGCTCCCCCAGGGATTTTCCTCGGCTTTGGCTTCTCGTGGTCGCAGGAGCAACGCCAGCTCACGCACATGATCATCAGGCAGGACCCGACGCGGCTGACCCCGCCAGAGGAGGAGGACATTGGCCAGCCGTGGATCCACGGCATTGGGATGACCGAGGAGACGGAAATATGGATCCCGACCGATCACACCGCCGGCCACACGCTCCTGGTAGGGACCACACGCGCAGGTAAGACCAGAATGCTCGACACGCTGATCTCGCAATCAGTGCGGCGTCATGAATGCGTAGTCATCTGGGATCCAAAGGGTGACCGAGACCTCATGCTGTGCGCGAAGGACGCCTGCATCGCCGCCGGCCGCGCCAGCGATTTCGTCTATTTCCACCCAGCTTTCCCGGAGAAGAGCTGGCGCATCGACCCTCTGGCCAACTTCTCCCGAGCCACTGAGCTTGCGACCCGCGTTGCCTCTCTGATCCCCAGCGAAACCGGCGCGGACCCGTTCACCGCGCACTCCCAGATGGTGCTGACCAACCTCTGCGAAGGCCTGCTGATGATCAATGCAAAGCCCACGATTGCCCTGCTCAAGAGGTACGTCACCGCGGGCCCCGAGGGACTTGTCGTGAAGGCCTCCGAAGCCTTCTTCGAGAAGCACCTGCCGGACTGGAAAGAGCAGGCTGCACCGTACCTGGCCAAGCGAAACAAGGGCTCCGCAAACGAACGTGAGACGGCGCTGGTCTACATCCAGTTCTACCGCGAAGTTGTGCAGCGCTATCAGTCGCACAGCGGACTTGAAGGCCTCTACGCCGACTTCGAACACGACAAGCAGCACCAGGCGAAGATGACCGCCTCGCTGACGCCCGTTCTCACGATGCTGACGTCCGGTCCGCTCGAGGACCTGCTATCCCCGAACCCCGAGAATGACGACGACCGTCCTATCACTGACTTCGCCCGCATCATCCGCAACGCTCAGGTCTGCTACATCGGCCTCGACTCCCTGTCGGACAACATGGTGGGCTCTGCCATCGGCAGCATGTTCGTGTCGGACATGACCGCGGTGAGTGGTGCCAGGTACAACTACGCAGACCTCAAGACCGTTGCGCCGGTCAACCTCTATATCGACGAAGCGGCCGAACTCGTCAGCGACAAGATGATTCAGTTGCTCAACAAGGCCGGCGGCTCGAAGTTCAGGCTTTGCATCGCCACGCAGACCTTTGCCGACTTTGCAGCACGCGTCGGAAGCGCCGAGAAAGCACGCCAGGTCCTTGGCAATCTCAACAACGTGATCGCACTGCGCATCATCGACAAGGACACGCAGGATTACGTCGCCGAATCGCTGCCAATGTGCTACGTCAGGCACATCGAGTACAGCCAGGCTACCGACACCAAGACCGCCGACCTATTCGACTTCGGCTACAGGGTCACGGAATCCATGAAGGAAACAGAAGTTGAGCTTGTTGCTCCTCAGATGTTCACGTGCCTGCCGAACCTTGAGTTCTTTGCTCGCGTTTCAGGCGGACGCGTGATCAAGGGCCGCATTCCCATTCTCGAAGGCTAAACAGGTCATTGGATGACACACGCTGAAGCCATCAACCTGGACGATCAGGCTATCCGTGTCCGTGCGGAGGCGTACTTCAACGACGTTCTGGTCAGGACGAAGATGCGGCGCCCAAGCCAGCAGGCCGCCTTCATATGCCCGACCCTTCACAAGGTCATGGTCAGGCTCTGCTTTGCCGTCACAGACGTGCCGGAAAACCGCTTCACAGGCCGCCCACTGATCGACAGCGCGGTTGAGAACGGCCTCATTGCTTTCTTCGCCACCCAGAAGCCTGCGACGCATGGGGCGAGGGCGTTCTTCCAGTCTGCGTTCAGCCGGCTGGCCGATCTGTACTCAACCGAAGTCAGCGACCACGACTTTCGATGGACGATCCACGACCGGGTGCCCCTCGGAACCATGCTCATGACCAAGAGCAGCCGCGGCCAGAAGGCAAGGCCTCAGATCAAGTTCCAAGTGGATGACGGCCAGGATGACCCGTGCTCGTTCCGCAGGACGCTTCTGGAGATGGTCGCTGATGCCGAAGACCTCGTCCTCCTCAACACCACCGAGTCGGTGGTGATCAACAACATGAGGTAGCCATGTATGGCTAAGGTGAGCGCAAGAGGACTGCAGTTCTGGCTCTTCGCGGTGTTCGTGCTGATTGTCGGATTCCTTCTCGTGGTGAAGGACACCTGGCTTGAGCAGGGACTCGAGCAGGAGCGACAAGGCATCTATGAGCTTCTTGGCCCAGCCAAAGCAGAAGCAACGGAAGTTCGTGTGCACAACCGGTACACGCGATGGTTCGTGGAGACCGGCATCATCGAGAAGAGCTTCATCCTGGTCTCTCCACCCCAGCAGCAGGGCACCCAGATCGAAGAGATCGATCAACAGCTCAATCCAGTCTTCACGTGGATGGAAGGCAGGCTGCGGGCTTTCTGGCTGGTCATTTTCCAGGTCATGTACCGGCTTGCAGTCACGCTGATGTGGTGGCCATTCTTCGTGCTCACCGCGGTTCCCTTCATCGTCGACGCGCTCGTCCGCAGGAGGATCAAAGCGAACACGTTCGACCACACCTCGCCAACGTTGCAGGCCCTTGGTGTTCGCGCGGTTGCGCTACTGGTTATCGCCTATCCATTCATGCTGCTGGCCCCGTTCGCGCTGCCGCCACAGCTCATGCCAATCATGATCTTCCTGTCGGCAGCTGCCGTCTGGTTCTCGGTCAGCCACTTCGTCAAACGCGCATAGCGCCCGGAGCATCCTGTGAGCGACATCCTTCCCAACTCACATAGTGAACAGTTGCTCGATCCGACCAGAACCATGTACTCGGGGCTGCAGGATGCGTTCGATTACATGAACGAACACCTTTTCCTGCCGGCGTTCGGTCAACGCCTGCCAAACTGCCTGCTGACCCTTCGAGCAACAGGCAAGACGTTCGGCTACTTCAGCGCCGAGCGGTTCGTCGGCGACGATGGGAAGCTGACACACGAGATCGCCCTCAACCCGGCATCTTTCGCTTGCCGTTCCGTTGAACTGAGTCTCTCGACGATGGCGCACGAGATGTGCCATCTGCAACAGCTTGTCGACAAGTCAGTAGGGCGATCCACCTACCACAACACCGAATTCGCGGCGCGGATGGAGAAAATTGGACTGATCACGTCCACCACGGGGCGCCCTGGGGGCAAGAGAGTAGCCCAGCAGATGTCCCACTACATCGACCCGAACGGAGAGTTCATCCGCATCATCCGACCCTTCCTCGCTGGGGGCTATCGCGCCAGATGGGCCGATCGCTTCACCGGTGCCCTACGCGACGAATGGGAGCCAGACCACCCGCCACTGACCCCTGGCATCACGAACCTCGGCCCATCGTTGGTTGACGTGGGAGCGGATGACTCTGACCGTTCGCAGGAGGCCGATGCAGACCGGTCCCCGGGGATTGGCGCCCGTTCGGTGGCCTCTCCTCCTCCGGCCGTTACAGGCGCCGTGGACGATGCTGGCGAACCGGATCCTTCGACGCAGAACATGAATTCCCTCATGTCCTCGCTGTCCCAAGACGACACCGAGTCCACCGACAACGCACCTCCGGGCCTACCTGTCCACGAACCAATGGAAGAACCGCTGGCCAGCCGAGTTCAGGGCGTCTTCGTGCACGGCAAGTACGGCAAGACCAAGGGCGCCACCAGGCACAAATACAGCTGCCCACAATGCACCAACGTGGCCGTATGGGGCCGCCCGAACCTGCACATCAATTGCGGCGTGTGTGACCAGCGTCTAGCCGACCAAGGTTAGCCCGCGCTTCCCCCTTTACGCGGGCCGAAGTCCCCTCAGGGCAGCGTCGTCTCGGCGATCACAGCGCGATCCGCGGGCGAGAGGTCGTCTGCGTGGACGTACACACCGCCCTTGGACGAAGGCGGCGAATCGATCCGAGACCGCGGAAAACGCTATCGGATGCCAGACTCGAAGATGAAAGGGGAGGGGTCGTTTGCCTTCTCGAAGCTCAGAGATAGGTGCAGGAAACGCTTTGCCCGCGTCATCCCGACAAAGAACAGCCGCCGTTCTTCCTCGACCGGTGACTTTGCTGACGGCAGAACGCCATCCTCGCAACCAAGAATCCATACGCGGTCGAACTCCAGCCCCTTCGACGAGTGTAGAGTCATCAAGCGAACTGCCTCACCATCTTTCGTGTCCGAATTCTGCTTCTCGAAGTTCCTGAGCGTGGCCAGGCGAGATTGCATGTTTCCCGACAGCTTTGAGAGTGTGCCAACGCACTGTTCGAGCATCTTTTGATCGCGTGCAATCATCTTTGGCGTCATCGGGAACGCCTTGAGATCGTGGTTCTTCCGTATGAACAGCGCCAGGCCTTCCATCGCCATCTTTGCTTCGCCCTTGGCGATCATGACGCGCCACTCGGCCAATCGCTTCCTTGCCATGCCCAGCTTGTCTTTCGACTCAGGTTCAGTCGCCAAAGCCCCATGAAGGAAACGATCAAGGGCACCAGCTTTCTTGCTGTTGCAGGCCTTGTGGATCTTGCTGATGTTCCCCTCGGAAACACCGCACTTTCGCAACAGGTCATCAACGCCGATCATGTCCCCAGCGCCGAGTGACTGGCACACGCCAAGGAACAAAGCTGGTGCCGGCATTTCCCAGAACGACGTGCCACCTGATCGAACGTAGCGGATCTCCTCTACCTTCAACGCCTGCTCTACCTCGTCCAGCTGCGCATTGGTCCGAGCAAGCACGCCCCAATCACCAGGCGTTCCAGAAAGGATGATCGCGCGCATCAGGCCGGACACTTCGTCGCTGCGGCTATTGAAGCGCTGCACACGCACCTCGCCTCGCTCCTTGTTTGCCGTCTCAAGCGACTTCTCAACGCGTTCCGTGTTGTGTACGATCAGCTTCGCCGCATGCGTGATAATTTCACGCGAACAACGGTAGGTCAGGTTCAACGCAATGTGCGTAGCGTTCGTGTCTTTCTTGAAGCGGTTCAATCCCTCAAAACCCAAAGCCCGCCTCCACCCGTAAACGGACTGGTCGTCATCTCCGACGATCGTCACAACAGCGCCTTGTCGAACATGCTCCATGACCCAGGCGAGTTGCACCTCGTCTGTATCCTGAAATTCATCGACCAGCATGTCCGTCACGATTCCGTTCTCGGTTGTCACCGGCGCTACAGAACCATTCGCCATGCCTCGCACACATTCGACCAGTAGGTCCGAGAAGTCCATGGCGCCCATTTGACGCAACAGTTCCTGGTACCGGTGGTACACCAGAACGATCGGCGTCGATTTCGGGAGCGGGAGGATCGGGTCTGATTGTGCCTTGATGTGCTCGATGTACTTGATGGCGTCGTCCATCGAGCATTTGGTCTCCTCGACCGTATCGAAGAACGCCCGCTTCATCAGTTCGGCCTGCTGCAGGTCGTTGACCAACACGAACTTGTGGCCAGCCTTGGTCAGTTGGCGCTTGCACAGGGAATGGAACGTCCCGCAGACGACGCGCGTGCCGGCGTCCTGGACCTCGGCCCGGATCCGGCTATCGAGCTCCGCGGCCGACTCTGAGGTGAACGTAACGCCGCAAAGGACGCTGTCAGGCTTGGTCTTGAGAAGGAACGCCGCCCTGTGCTTGAGAACGGTCGTCTTCCCAGACCCAGGGCATGCCGTGATTACGGCATGCCCATTTACACGCACAGCCTCTTGCTGGGCGTGGTTCAGCATGCATCAAGCCGTCGCAGCTACAGCCGCTTCAGGCGTACCCTGGGTTACCCGCACAGGCCCGGCCTTTCTTGCATCGGCGCCGACCTTTCGCTGCTTGCGGGGCTTCGGCGCCGGCTTGCTCACGGTGTCGACGATCGGCTCGGCACCCGCCAGATCACCTTCTTCGCCGCTTGCAATGGCAGCAGCATCGGGACCGCCCTTGCGGTCGACCGCACCCAGCAGGCGCATGTGCAGGAGATGCAGTTCACGATGGAACTTCGTGATTCGATTGCGCCATTCCATCATCTTCTGGTTGCGCTCCGTCTCCTTCATCCGGGTCGCGAACCAGAGCGCATCCACCGTCTTCACCACGGTATCCATGCTGTTGATGAGTGCCAGATAGCGAGACATCGCCGGCGTCAGGACCACCACGACCAGGGGTTCCTGGTTCGAGTAGCGCGTGGCATGTCCAGCACCGTCTGTCTTGGCCAGGTGCCGCAGCCTTTCGGTCTCATCGCTCAAGGCGGCCTCGATCTCAGTGAACCGCTTTTCGACGATGCCATGAACCTCGGCGACCAGGCGCTGGTTCTCACGAAGAAGAATGGGCATCGTGCAGAAGAGGTGATACAGCGCCTTCTGCGCCGGATCATACGTGCTTTGGAAAACGCGGAACGCGGCTTCAGTCACCAGGGTCACGTTCACGTCGAACACCGGGTGTTTCACCCTCGGCGCGAAGGTAGGTTCGTAGAGTGTGACGCCGTTCTGGACGCTGACCTTCCCGGTGCGCAAGGCGCCTACCGCGGCTGATGCGTTCCCATTCGAGCCGTTTGACCTCGGCCGCGAGCTCGAAGCTCCTGGTCTTGCGGTACTCACTTCCGTGGACATGACGACTCCTGGTGCTGAGACCCGTTTGGTCTGTCGTCATTCAACCAAGCGCACCATCATCAAAACCGCAGTAATTCGTTCGTTTTCGCGCGGAATTAGCTACATCATCTCCTGATGGCAATTTTTCGAGGGAGAAGATAAACCCACGCACCACGACCGGTGTTGACAATGTTCTCCGTCGCTGCGTACTCTCGCTCCATAGTTTTTTCGTGTCCCTGATCAATGATCGGAGTGACACATTGCGGTGACGAGGCCCACCCTAACGGCCGATTCCAGTCTTGAGCTGGTGTCCATTGCGGACTTGTTCCGCTGATCCTATCTACATAGGTAGGATTCAATCGACGGTATGGACTTCCATACCTCATCACGTACTTGACGATGCCTGTTTGCGCTCTGCGCTCCTGCATCCAGTACGTCACTAGGCAACCTCAACGATCCTGCGTGTTCGTTGTTGTGTGCCGACATCCAAGTCCTCCGCATGACCTGCCGCGTTCGCACCTGTCTTCCTGACAGCTGCGCCCGGTCTGTCGTCGACTTGAGCATGTCAGTCCAGGCTTATGTTCCTCCATGGAACCAAGTGCGCTTTTAGAAAGCGACGCCTGCACTCATCAATGCGCTACCTGACCAGTTTCATGGTCTCGTTTCGCCTGCTCAGCATCCACGGATCTGAGCACCATCTTCCTCCCGAGGGATCGTAGCTATCCCTCATGGGGATAATGCTATCGGTCGCTTGGGAATAACTTCCCGGCGTGCCTCGGGAAGTCTTCATGACTAACCGGCTGGCACACCGGTGGAGGATTTCGCGTGAACGATCAACAGAAGAAGTCGCATCTGACTGGCATGAACAGTGCCTACAGGAAGAAAGTCCAGCAGCGTCAGGAATTCCGTCGATTCGCAGTCATCGGGGTTGCTGCCGGCATCATCTTTCTGCTTCTGATCTTCTTCAGCAACAGAAGCGATGACACCACCTCGCACGGCCCTCAGCCTGGTGATACCGGTCTCATCGAACAAGCAGCAGAACACCCGCTCGTGATGTACGCGCGTGGTACCCGTTCTGCTGCGGAGTTGGATGCATTGATGGAATCGTCCTCCGGCGATTAAGCAGTCCATCCTGTTCCACTTCTGACCCGATAGCTTTCACCACGTCTTCCACAGACATGGGATCGGGTCTCCTCTTCAACCACTGTACGACGGTGTTTGAAGAGGGGACCTGACCCCCTGTTGGCACTACCGGAGGACATGATGGACATGATGCGCAAGGAGCCTGCGGGCCCCGACCATTCGCACCCCTTCAGCGCTGAACCGAGCAGCAGTACGCAGATTGCTGCAGACGAACACGCATTGCATGGGGAAGTCATTCACAGGTGGCTGAGTAGAGCGGGGATGCTGCATGCGGACCCCCCGTTTCAAAAAGCCATCGCGCAGTGACCGATGGAACGCCTCATCAGGACACCCTTCACCGGGTGTCCTTCTTCAAGCCTACTGGCCCACAGGCTGCTTGAAGAAGGGCATCACGTCCCTGAAGAGTTTTTGGTGGAAATCCACCTCAAAAGGTCTGAGTCGCCTTCAAGGCTCCTTCCAACTCCCTATCAGGGCGTTGTCCTGATCCAGGGCAGCGCATGTGGGGCTATTCGAGCGAGCAGCGCAGCTTCCTCGGATTCTCTTTCTCATATGGCGCACAGGAGTTATCCATGTACAACCGTCAGGAAATCATCGGCAATCTCGGTAACGACGCAACCATTCGTGATGTCGGCGAGAACCGTAAGGCGATCTCTCTCCGTGTTGGTTCGACCAAGCGTTTCCTCTCCCATGGAGAGGAGGTCTCCCACACGGAATGGTTCAACGTCGAGTTCTTTGCTTCTGAAAGACAGGCTGATTACTACGCTCGCAACGCACTCAAAGGCGCAATGATCCACGCGGCCGGCGAAACCGAAACCGAGCAGTACACCGTCCAGAATGAGCAGCGGACCAAGACGGTGGTCAAGTGTCACGTGAATGACGTGCAGGTTCTCAAGGCTCCCGCACAACGCACGCAACAGCAGTCCACGCCGGATCGTCAGCAACAGCAACAACCGCAAAGGCAGAACCATCAGCAAGGCCAGAACGAAGCCCCCGCGGCTACGAAACGGGCCGATCTGATGGACTTCAACGCCTGACGCACAACGCTTCATCCTGACGACAGACCACAATCTGTCTTTCGCTCATCCCCAGCCTGGGGACTTCTTAGTATCCCTGGCTTTAGGCTCACGCTCGCGCGTGTGTCAGGGATGGAGTCATGACATGAAGATCGAAAAAGGACCGTTTGCCGGAACCACAATTCCGGAAGATGAGATCACCTTCGTGCTGATGGCCAATGGGGACGATGTTCCTTTCTGGCAGACGCACTGCAGAACACCCATCTTTCTGGACAAGTTTCCGTCCTCTGATGGCTGGCAAGTGATCGTCGAGAACCACGCAGGTCCGTTCAACCTCCCTGACACGCGCAGGGCTGACGGAATCAACGTGGAAATCCTGGTGCAGCCGACACAGCTCTTCGTGGCGAAACTGATCAAGGATGGCTCGGTCTACTCGCAAGCTTCATTGCTTGCGATCATCGATGGACCTTCTGCATGGGAAAGGGGAGAAACGACAGCACGTGGCCGTCTTTACGAAGCCAACGGATTGATCGGCTTCCTCCCCAAGAACATGCAGGGCATTCCGTCACCCTCCCGGCGCACAACGGAGCAAGTCCCCGAAGTGTCGCCCGGCAAAGCTGACGTGATCCCCATGTCGGTTGCAGCTGTCCAGACCACCTCGTCATCTCGACGTTCCATCAACGAAGAGGACGAGGATCAGGCAGCAGCAACCGCAGCTGGCACAACTCCTGCGCAGGAGTCGCCAGTGGACACCGATGCAGATCCTGCGGCGGAAACCGAGCAACAGCAAGAACCCCTCCAGGTTCAGGCCGAAGCAACGGAGTCCGGGCGCGCCAACGTGGTCCAGCATCCCAAGAACCGGGAGGATCTCATCGGCCGTCGCAACATCGCCGAGGGGATCAACGACAACCTCCGTGAACAGATCATCTACCTGGCCGAAGCCAATGGGACGCAGATCCCGGTGATCAAGGACAACAAGGAAGCGAAGACGTTCTACAAGCAGCTGCTCGGGGCCAACTCATCGGCAACGGGGACTGCATCATGAGCGCCGTGGCCAACCAGCAACCGCTGGCACCACCTCCCTTGCTGCCCGACAAGCTCGAACTCGTGGAGTTGTCACACAGCAAGAAGACCACAATGCAACGCTGTGGTCGTTCATTTCGCTACAAGTACGTTGATCGGCTCGACACCAAGCTCAAGAGTGCAACACTTGGGTACGGTGGCTGTGTTCACAAAGGTACCGCCTCGACCCTCACGGCTCAGGCGTTCGCCGGCGAGATCACGGATCCAACGCCTGTTTTCGACAAGGCATGGAATGAGTACGTGCAGAAGAACGCCATCGAGTATTCCAAGGATTGGGATGAGGACGAAATGCGGAAAACTGGCCGCGCCGTTCTTGTCAAGTTCATGGAAGATTGGAAGGCGCGAGGTTTCGAGGTTGTTTGCGATGCAGAAGGCATGCCCGTCATTGAGCGCGAGCTCCGTATCAGGCTGCCAGGCAACATCATCTACATCGCTATTCTCGACGCGCTCGTCAGGACCCCGGACGGCAAGATCATCGTCCTGGACTTCAAGACACCGATGCAGGTGTCGAAGCCTGAGTTCTACATGCTCTCCGATCAGTTGCTTGGGTACCAGGTGGCATGCGATGCACACGCTCAAGCGCTCGGAATCGAGAAGGTCGATGGAGCGTTGTTCTACGAGCTGACAAAGGTGAAACTCCCGAAGCAGAAGAGCCGCGGCCAAGGTCCGCAGATCCATGTCACGGAGGTGATCCCACGCAGGTCGCAAGAAGACGTCAACGACTGGATCCTCGAGAACCAGTTCGTGGCAAACGACATCAGAAACAAACGATACACCCGTCGTCCCACTGACAGCTTTGACTCAAGTTGCCTATTGTGCCCCTACAATTTGTTGTGTAGGGGTCTCCCGGACCCGAACATCTTCAAGAAACCGCAACGCAGAAATTTCGCGGCGCCTGAAGTGGTCGACACTGGAGTTCCGTTCTAACGGCAACTTTCAACCCCCTTAAACCGATCGCCTGTATGGGATCGGTTTTTCTTTTTCTGGACTACCGCTTCGGGCGTCCAATCTCTCTACGGAACGGAGGGAGCGCTGCAAGGATGATCCTGCCGTAGGACTTCTCGATCAACCTCCGATCAAGGATACAGATGCGCCCTGTATCATTGGCCGTCCTGATCAACCGGCCACAGTACTGCGTCAATATGCGGATCGCATCAGGAATCGCGATCTCCTTGAAGGGATTGCGCCCATTCTGCTCATACCACTCCGCAAGAGTCGCTCCGATCGGGTCTGTTGGAACCGCGAAGGGCAGCTGCGTAATCACGACAGTCGTCGCCAAGTCACCAACCAAATCAACGCCCTCGCCGAAGCTAGCCAATCCTGCGATCACACTGCCACGCCCACTGGCCACGGCCTTGCCATGCTGATCCAGTATTCGTTGTTTCGACATGCTTCCCTGCGCCAGGACTTGTGCCTTCCTCGCGTCAGGGAGAAGTGCCAGTGTGTCGTTCAACTTGCGCTTCGACGTGAAGAGAACGAGGGTCCCCTTACTCCAATCCAGTTCACTAATCAGCCAGTCGGCGATCGCGCGACAGTGTCCTTCGTGGTCTGTTGGAGGCGCCGACATCCAAGGCACCTGAAGGACCGCCTGACGCTCCAGATCGAAGGGCGAATCAAGTTTCACGATCTCGGCTTCTTCCGGTAGCCCGATTGAGTCAGCGAACGCCGTGAAGTCATCTCCGGAGCCCATGGTTGCCGACGTGAGGAGTGCCGACTCAACCTTCGACCAGACAGCGCTTTCGAGAATCGGACCAGCAGCCACCGGGGCCGCATGCAGCACAAGAGTCCCCTGAGGCGTCAGCGTCAGCCACTTTGCCACAGGTGCACCTGGCCGGCTTCCCTGTCCCCACAGATCGAAGAGGTCTTCGTCACCCTGCAGGTGCTCGATCGCCATCCCAACCTCCTTCAGGAGGCGCTCCTTCGCGCTGTCCACGATCTCGGCGTCGCGGACGTCCTTCCTGATCCTCGCCAACGCCCTCATCAGCCCCCCAAGCTGCACGCCCAACGCGTTCGCCCCGAACATCCAGCCCTGAGGCAACACGCCGCCAGGTGCCCGCCAGAGCGGCTCACGATCCGAATGGTCAGGCTTCCATTCCGCCGCAAGCTGTGCTTTGAACCGTTCCAGCTCTGCGCTGACATCAACGATGAGATCCGCTGTGACGACGTCGTCGACCGTGGACGTCTTGGCGGACCTCAGCGCCCTCGCGCAGGCCACCACGAGCTTGTGCAGCTTGCTCAATCGAACTGCCATCGAGTCGACGGCCACCACGGCTGATGCCGCATCGATCGCGCACCCAGGCAGCTGGTGGGCCTCATCGAACACGAAGAGGTTCAATTCAGGCTCCGCCACGATCTTCCCTGCCTGGCCATCCTCGTCATCGATCAGCAGGTCAGCCAGGAGCAGCGCATGGTTCACCACCACCACGTCGGCGTGCTTGAGTTCTTTCCGCGACAGCAGGGCAGGGCACCTTGACGCGTACGGACACTTTGAGCCTGCGCACCCGCCACTTGTCGTTGTAACAAGGCGCTTCAGTTCGACCGGCAGCTCCTCGATCCCATCAAGGTCCCCATCCCACTTGCCGCTGCCAAATTCATCAGCCATCGACTCAACACGCGCCGCATGTTCAGCTGTGGGTGGGAAGGGCCAGCCCGCTGCGCCCGTATCGAGGTCATCAAACAGCGCAGCCTCTTGCGTTGCCGGCTTCCTCAGGTCGGCCAGGTTTCGCACGCACAGAAAGCGCTGGCGACCCTTTCCAAGGGCAACCTTCGCTTTGGTTCCCGTGCTCGCCAGATACAGCGGGATGTCTCGGCTGACCAGCTGCTCCTGCAGCGCCACCGTGCCCGTCGAAATCACCAGCTTCTTCCCGGCCTCAAGGGCCGTCGGAATACCCGCGGTCAGGTACGAGAGACTCTTGCCCGTCCCCGTCCCGGCCTCAACGACAGCCAGACCGCCACTCGTCCCCAGCGCCCTGGCAGAGGCACCGATCATCTGCAGTTGCGCCCGCCGCTGCTCAAACCCCGGTGTGGCGGCACGCAGGCGATCGTACGCCTCCCTCACCAGCGCCTTGCCCTTGTCATCCAGGGCCCGCGGCGCTGCAACCTCAGCGCCATCAGCTGCCATGCCGGACCTCCTCGAGATCTCCGCATGCAGCGGCGCAGGACTCAGGCGAACCGCAGCACTCGGTTGGCTGCCCGTACACGCTCGGGCGCTCCCGGCGCAGCAACTCAAGCGCCGCTTCGTCAATGCCGGCGATCGGATCCGGCGTCATGGTCATCGTTGTCGAGGTGAGCGTTTTCATACCCACATGGTGTCCAAACCAGAACCACCATCCCCGACGAACGGGAAACGCCTACTGCGTTTTCCCGGGCGATTCAGCCGCCTGCGCAGGCGCCGCTGATGCGGCCGTCGCCGGAGTGTCCGGCAAGACCACTCGCGTGCCATCAGCGGTGACCAGGACCTTCTGGCCAACCTCCTTCGGCGTCGCCGTTGCAGGGTCGAGCGGCTTCCATCCATCGGCCACCGCCGGCGCAGCCGAAGCCTTGTGCAGACGGATCGTTGTCTCGACACCATCCACCGGTGGCAGGTCCTGAGTTCCGGTCACCGGGAAGCTGGCCACGAAGCCAGTGGTGCGCCCTGGCGGTACTGCTGGCGAAAAAAACACTTGAGTTCCATGAGTGGCGAACGGCGACTTTTCACCCTTCCGTGTCAGCTCGATCACGAAATCACCACCCTGAAGTGGCACGCTACCCTTGTTGACGAGCGTCGCACGGACGGCCCACGTTTTGCCTGGTTCACGCTCCATGACCTTGACGTGGTCGAAGGCAGCATCGCTTGAGAGTCCCGCGGCTGCCGGCGTATCCGCTGCCTGGTTCGCCTCGATCGCGACGGGCGCGGCGCCTGCCTCCTCGTCGCTATTCGGGCCGGGGGTTCCTGACTTCCCGCAACCAACGGCCATCGACGCCAAGAACAGGACGGAGAGAAGTTTCAGCGTGGATTTCATTGGAAATAGCCTAGTGGCGGGGTTGTTTCGCGCATTGGATCAATCTGCCGAGACAAATGGCATAGCCAGAATTCGGCCACGTTTTTTTGCCGCGCAGCTGGACTTGACACGAGAAACTCAGCGGGTCTAGCCTGAAACCAACTTGCTCCACTGGAGCCGTTAGGTCTGGGTTGCCTCAAAACCCCTTTCAATCACCCATCAGGGGACTCCCTGGATGGGGCGTCTCCTTTCTTTTTTCTCAAGGAGACCGCAATGGCTAACCCATCAGCCACACCTACTTCCACGACAAGCATCAGTGCGACGCTGCGCACATGGCTGTACTCGATCAGCGTCCTTCGTTTCATCGCAACCGCTCTTTTCGGTCGCAGCACTGACACCATCGTCCACCAGGACGACAGTGATGCCGATTCGCTGGAAGACTACGATCGCCCGCTCGAAGACATCCTCTTTGAACGGCTTGTTTGGAGCTCGGACTGGCATTCCTCCTGTGATGGCACCTTTGAGACAAAGGCGGCTGTCTATCGATACGCAGACGCTGGCTACATTGGCGGCTGCTACTTCAGCAGGGGAGGTGGTGAACCTATCTTCTACTTCGACACTGAAGATGGGCCGATCTTCGATCTTGATGCGGCAATGACCGTCGCTCGCGATCTTGAAACCTCATATCACTGCAGCACCGTAAGCGAACAAGCACGGGCCGAGTGAATCACAGCCATCGTCTGATGGCTTCCAATCTGCCCATGGGGGTCGTATGTCGTCCCTCTACGGGCGCGCATGCGGTCTCCTGGGTGGTTTCTTAACTGCCTCCTACACCGAGGCCCCCAAAGGCGACTTGTTGACCGAGCCCTCTTTGGAGGCCTCGGTGGGCGAGGACCTATAAGGAGAACGTCATGTTGAACCAGGAAAAATCCGCCTCCACCGGCAACACAACCGTCGAGGCAGACAACACGCAATTGGCCACTTCCATCAGCATCGCACTGCAGCCCGCCTCCCTGGACATCTGGGAGAAGAAATACCAACTGCGTACGAAGGCAGGTGAAGCGGTCGACAACAATATCGATGGCACCTACCAACGCGTCGCCAAGTCATTGGCTGCGCAGGAAGCACCGGCAAATCAGTCCTACTGGGAAAGCGAGTTCCTCTGGGCGCTACGCAATGGCGCCATACCAGCTGGACGCATCACGTCGAACGCCGGTGCAGAGAAGTACAAGCCCAAGACCTCCACTATCAACTGCACGGTGAGCGAAACGATCGGCGACAGCATGATCGACATCCTCACCAGGTCGGTAGATGCAGGAATCACCTTGAAGTCCGGCGCAGGTATTGGCTACGACTTCAGCACCCTCCGCCCTCGCGGTGCGTTTGTAGCGGGAGCTGGTGCAAGCACGTCGGGACCGCTGTCTTTCATGGACATCTTCGATCGCGTGTGTGCAACGGTGAGTTCGGCAGGTGGTCGCCGTGGCGCTCAGATGGGGACTTTCGATATCCAACACCCGGACGTCGAGGACTTCATCCGTGCCAAGCGCGAAGATGGTCGGCTGCGGCAGTTCAACCTGTCGTTGTTGATCACCGATGCGTTCATCGACGCAGTGAAGCAGGACGCCATGTGGCCCCTGGTCTTCCCGGTCATGGCTTCGGAACTCGGGGAAGTTGATCTCGAGAACCCTGAGCAGGTGATCTGGAGGGACTGGCCCGTGCACACCGGCTACACCGTCAACGAGCATGGGCAGGTTGCCTGCAGGATCTATCGCAAGGTCAAGGCTACGCAGCTCTGGAATCGGATCATGGTCTCGACGTACGACTATGCCGAGCCTGGGTTCATCCTCATCGATCGTGTCAATGAGTACAACAACAACTGGTGGTGTGAACACATCCGAGCCACCAATCCGTGCGGAGAACAACCCCTGCCTCCTGGCGGAAGTTGCCTCCTGGGCTCGGTGAACCTGACCCTCTTTGTGCTCGATCCGTTCACGGACAAAGCGCAGTTCGACTGGGAACGGTACAAGAAGGTCGTGCATGTTTTTTCGCGCATGCTCGACAACGTCGTGGAAATGAACGGACTGCCGCTTGAAGTACAGCGTCGGGAAATCATGGCCAAGCGGCGTCACGGAATGGGGTACCTCGGGCTGGGATCGACGATGGCGTTGCTGGGAATGAAGTACGGCTCTCCGGAGTCGTTGCAGTTCACCTCGCAGGTCTCGCAGACGCTCGCAATCGAGGGATGGAAGGCTGGCCTGGAATTGGCTAAGGAGAAGGGCGCTGCCCCGATTCTGGTCGAAGAGTTCGAGGTCACGGGTGAGATGTTGCGGAAGAGGCCCGAAATGGTGGAAGACGGCTACAACGTCGGAGACCGGATCACTGGCAAGGTGTTGCACGCCAAGTACAGCCGCTACATGCAGAAGATCGCCCAGCTCGAACCTGAGCTTGTGGAGGAATTGGCCCTGTACGGGTCTCGCTACACCCACCACAGCTCCATCGCCCCCACGGGAACGATCTCGTTGTCACTGGCAAACAACGCCTCCAACGGAATCGAACCCTCGTTCGCACACCACTACAGTCGCAATGTCATTCGCGAAGGCAAGAAGACCAAGGAGAAGGTCGAGGTCTACTCGTTTGAACTGCTGGCCTACCGCCAACTGGTCAACCCCAAGGCGATGCCGTTCAGTGAAGATCCGGATGCTCGGCTACCCGAGTGGTTCGTGTCCTCAGACGACATCAGCCCCAAGGCCCACGTGGAGGTCCAGGCCGCAGCGCAAGCATGGATCGACAGCTCCATCTCGAAAACCATCAACGTACCGACGGATATCGAGTTCGAAGCCTTCCGCGACATCTACCTGACCGGGCACGAAGCCGGCCTCAAGGGATGCACCACGTTCCGCTTCAATCCGGCCGCCTTCCAAGGCGTTCTGGTGAAGGAGCAGGATTTGGCGAACACAGAGTACGTGTTCGAGCTCGAGGACGGACAGAAGGTCACCGTGAAAGGGAATGAGCAAATCGAGTACGACGGCGAGCTGCACACCGCGGCAAACCTCTTCGATGCACTCAAGGAAGGCGTCTACGGCAAGTACTGACGCCTGACGCGACTCATCAGTACAACAACAACCGAAAAGGGGAAGCAAGCTTCCCCTAAGGAGATAGTCATGTCTGTGACAATTGCAAAGCGGATCACCGGGTACTCAGTAGTACGGCCCGATGACGCAACCAAGAACGCAACAATCCAACCGCAACCAGCCACAACTGATGTTGATCGGCGCTTGGTGCTCACCGAAGTTTCGTCGCCGCTGGCGAACAGTCTGAGGTGGGCTTCGAGACCCTATGATCCAAACGGCCATGCGTCACGCACGTATCTGGTGAATTCGCCGGAAGGTAAGTTCACCATGCACGTGGTCCATGCTGACAACGGATCGCCGGCTACCGGCTATCCCTTTGAGGTATGGGTCAATGATGGCGCGCCCCGTGGTCTCAAGGCTCTGTGCAAGTCGCTTTCAATGGACATGCGCAGCCTGGACAGGGGATGGCTGAAGGCAAAGCTCGAGTCGCTCTTCGGAACGCCGGGCGAGCCGTTCGACATCACGTTACCTGGCGGCAATCTCGTTCGTGTTCCGAGCGCGGTCGCTGCTTTCGCCAGGATCCTGTACGCCCGCTGTGATGATCTGGGGGCCTTCACCGACGAAAAGCTGTCCGATACCCCGGTACTGGATGCGCTGATGTCGAAGAAGGAACCCAAGTCGGATGGGGTGGGGACGGTTGGTTGGATGGTCCCGATTCGCAACACCGGTTTCGACGACGACTTCGAGCTCATCTTGAAGGAAGTCCAGACGCCGGACGGGAAGATCCATCCGCAAAGCGTGTGGTTGAGCGGAAGGCGGTATCCCAAGTCGCTGGAAGGGCTGGCCATCAGTCTGTCGTTCGATCTTCGGGTCAACGACGTCCAATGGTCGGTTCTGAAACTCCAGCAGCTGGTGGATCTCGACGAAGTCAACGGGAACTTCTGGGCGCCTGTACCTGGCACTTCGAAGTCGACCAACTACCCCTCCATCGTGGCCTACATCGCCACACTGATCCTGTACAGGCTCAAGGTGCTGGGGCTCGTTGACGAAAACCGCAATCCGATCCATGTCACAGGGGTCGTTGCGCTGGACGACGAACGACGCAAGCGTGCCTCCACGGACGAAGCCGAGAACACGTCCAGCACCCCGAAGGGACTTCTCTGCGATAGCTGCGGGCAGTACGCCGTGGTGATGAGTGGGGGATGTGCCCAGTGCACCGCCTGCGACGCATCGAAGTGCTCCTAGATGGTGCGGGGGTTGCAGTTACTCCGCTGTGCCACAACAAGGAACCATGCATCGTTCCTGGAAGACCTGCCATCACGGAGGTCTTTTTCAAGCCGTCGCCCACATCGCGTGCGACGGCTTGAGAAAGGCTTCCTCTTCCATCATGAAAGTGTTCGTGTTAAACAGTCATCGTCACTCGGCTCCTCCAGAGCGAATGTGAGCCTGGCTCAGGCTAGGCACGATTTTTTAGGCTGATGTTTAGCCATAAAAGCCCACGCAGAGGGTCAAGCCTGCGCACAATCACCCCAACCGGGAGCAAATCCCGCCAGGGGTTTCCTCCAGTCCAACACTCGGAGGAACAACCATGACGACGCTCGCCGTTTCCGGCCCCATGTCGGTCGACCAGATCGAAGTACTTGTGCTCGAAGCCTTGCTGTCCAGGGGCTGGCACCTAGCAGTGGGTGAGGCCATCGCATCCAAGACATTCATCTCGGTGGATGTCACGAAAGATGCCAACGCCTTTTTCTCTGCTGGCGACTGCTACAACCACGCCATTTCCTTCAGCTACTTCAGTGAAGGGCGCAATGTCACCGAAGCTTCATCCGGATTGATACCTGTCGGTTCCATCGAAGACGCAGTCAGATCCATCACTGCATCTGCGATCGATCACGCTGAACGATCGATCCGGCAAAGTTACGGTGTCAGGATCGCGAAGCTTCTGGGCAACACGCCGTCAGCGTCCGATTGAACAGTTTTTTGGCCGTTCCTTAGCCACTAAAGCCCACGTAGAGGGTCATGTCTACGTACAACCAACCCTACCGGGATGATCTCCCGTCAGGGGGTTCTTCCGGTTTTCTTACTGGAGGAACCATCCATGAAACGCAACCTTCGGCCTCGGTCGAGAATGCTTTCGCGCATTCTAGGGTTCCGCCGGCTCGGCAAACCCAGAAAGCACGAAGTCCGGCAATTTGGCCCCCGTGAGCAGGACACCAACTCACAGGGCGCCACTATCGGAATCCTTTCGTCCAAGGAAAGTCAGCTTGATCTTTTCGGTCTCGTCGATGTTATCGAGATCTATTCTGGGAAGCCGAAGTTCAATCGGCGCACCAAGAAGACGAAGAAAAAGCGCTCCCACGTGAAGAAAGGCCTGCAATACAAGATCGAGCTGCGAGTTCGCAAGACGGAACGTCAAGTTGAGTACCGTCCCAAGGACAACACCGACCATCGCCTCAGCAACACCGAGGCGGACACGTGGTCACCGCAGGGTCTTGTGAAGCTCTACCAGGCACTCCTCACCGAGTCCATCAGCACTGCAAAGCGTCGTGACGACCTCTCATGGTCATCGCACGCAGAGATATGGCTGTGGATTGAGAGGAGGGACACCGCGGATCCTTTCAGCTTCATCCGGTGCTGTGAGTACTCGAATGTCGACCCGGACATCCTCCGGCCGATGCTCAAGCGCTTGCTGAACCACAACACGCCCCACATTGACCTGCTTCGTCGGTCGATCAAGGCAGCAGAAGCTGGAGATCCTGATGCAATCGAGTGGTGCTTGTCCGATGACGACGGCCCTCTCACGTTCACCGATGCCTGCAGAGCTGCTGGCTTCCAGGTGAACAAAGCCCGCACCGAGTTGCGACTGCCCGTACCTGCCGCTTCAACACCGGCCTGCGACGAAAGCATCGCTGCATAACAACCCCGAGGGGAACTTGCTTTTCCCTCCCGGGGAAGGCTGTTCCCCTTTTCTTTCTTTACATGGAGAAGAGCATGAGCAGTCACAATCGTTTTGCACTCACCGTCATGAACATGGCGAAGCGCGGATTCGGCGACAAGTACCAAGGTGCAGAGGTGCATGGTTTTGCCGACAATGATTCGCCGTGGCTGGTCCCGATCAATCCGGATTACATCTTCGACAACACAGATGCGATGCGGATGATGCACCAGGTCTGGGGCAGGGAATGGGAACGTCCGGATTCGCGTCACCGCAAGGGCATCTACTTCAGCGGCCCGACCGGTTCCGGAAAGACCTCGTTCGTCGAGCAGTTCTTCGCTCGCCTGAACGTCCCGCTGCTGCGCGCAACCTGGAACCCGAAGCGTGAAGCCGAAGACATGGTGTCCACCCAGACGCTCGTCGACGGCGACCTGATGCCGAGGGACCAAGCAATCGCAATCGCGGCCAGGCAGGGTTTGCCTGTGCTGATCAATGAAGTCGATCTTGCCGACCCTGGCGAGCTGATGGCATTGGCTGATGTCGTGGAGAAGGGTTTGATCACACTCCCGAACGGCCAGTCGTTCACAGCTGAACGGGGCTTCGTTGTCTTCTGCTCGGCCAACACGGCGGGTACGGATGATGAAGCAGGCATTCACCACGGCACGCGTTCACAGAACGTGGCATTCCTGCGTCGGTTCTTCCATGTCCACATGGGTTACCCGGAGCTGGAGGCTGAGGTGGAGTATCTGCAGACGGCCTTTCCCAAGGCAGAGCAGACGTTCCTCGAATGCGCGGCGAAGGTGGCAGTGAAGATCCGGCAGGCTTTCGAAGGCACGGCTGACAAGGAACGGCTCTCATCGCCGATCTCGCGTCCCGAGCTGCTTGACTGGGTCGACATGATGTTCCGGTTCGAAGGACTCAAGAGCAAAGGCAAGAACGTGGCCGAGTTTGCAATGGACATGTGCTTCGCCCGACGCCTCAATGAAGCAGATCGCATCACGGTCTTCTCGATCGTCGAGAACTGCTTCGGAGATGCCGCATGAGTACACAACTCCGCAAGACCGATGGTTCGGTCACGCTGGAGGTCGTGCTCACCGAGAACCCTGACGGATCGATCGACCAGCAGAACATCCGTATCACAAGCACCAGAAGTGTTCGCAAAGTGAAGCATCCGGTTCCATCGTTCGCTCCCATGAGCACGGCGGAGAAGGTGCAGGAGATTGTCAACAACCTGATCGCGACCGGCTACAGCATGGTCGAAGCAGGCTCCAGCACCTTTGACACGTACTCGTTCATCGTCGAACTTCCAGCGACATCGGAAGAGCACATGAAGGAAGTGATCGACCGCCTCGGCAGCCGGATTGATGTCGATCCAACGAACAATGTCACCAGCATCACCGGTACAGAGTTCTGGATTGGGACGATGCAGCCGAACATTCGCATCACGGCAGCGCTCAATGTCGACAGCAGCAAGTCAGGGCAGATGATCCTCCTGGGTCATATCGTCATGGCAAGGTGCTTGAACGCAGAGGCCTCGCTGTTCAATGCGGGTGGTGACGCCATCGATACCAAGGCACGCATCACGGCTGCGAATCGAGCAGGTGATCTAAGCACCGACCAGCTCGAAGTGCTCTATGACTGCGGTGTCCTGAGACGACCGGTAAAAATCGACTCAGGAATGCACACCGGAATCTACAGCGCAAGCTTCTAGCAACAAGCAAAAGCAATCGGAACGGAATATCGAACCGGGCTTTTACCTCCCCTCAGGAGGTTTTTCCGTGGGACATGTCGCCATGTTCCAGGGTCAAGCCAACTGTTTTTCGAGTCCCTTGGACTCTTAAAGGCCAGCTGAAGGCTCAAGTTCAGCTACAACTCCCGACAGGGTGTGATTCACACCCTCAAGGGTGGATCACGCCTAGTCGGTTCTGACCGGCGACGCGAACCGGTCATTTCTTAGTCGACTGGAGATCCACACCATGATTCACAACAACACCACCGTTCTGAACGGCATTGCGCTGTATCACCCCATGATTGAAATCTGGTCGGGCACCGTGCGCGTCAAGCGTATGGAAGACCTGATCGACGCATCCGACAAGCTGCCACCCTCCGAGATCGTTTCGGACGGCCGCAAGAGGATCGTCAGGAAGGAACCGCTCCGTCCGTTGTTGGCCATCCGCAAGCGCGTGGATCGTCTGCTGCGTACCGCGGGCTTTCCCTTCATGGGTGGCATCGCTGTCCCCGAGACAGCATGCGCCAACATCGAAGCAGTACTGCCTGAACTCGAAGCTGAGTTTCTGAACACGGTCAGCGAAATGTGCCGTGATCTGGGTTCCGAGTACGAGCTCCTGGAGGAACAGTTCCCGGAGTGGGCAGAAATGCTTCGCAAGTCACGGTTGTCTGCGGCCGAGGTGCAGTCACGTTGTCGTTTTGACGTGGTTTCACATCGTGTTGCAGCACCTGATGCAGGCCAATCCGCTTCTGCAGCCAATCGATTCCACAAGATCGTAGACGCTGCGTTCCCCACGCTGCTCCAAGACATCGCTGGTGATGCCGAGGAGATCTACAAGAACAGCGTGAAGGGCAAGGGGCGTTTGTCCGTAAAGACGGCTGCCGTGGTCAAGCGTTTGGTCGACAAGCTGGGTGCATTCAGCTTTCTCGATCCACGCGTCGACCCGATGGCACAAGCACTATCCCAACAGCTGCAGGATCTTCCCGCGTCGGGCTATCTGTCGCCTGTCGAAACCGCCAAGGTTTCGTCGGTGCTGAACACCCTCAGCGATCCGGAATCCCTGATTTCCCAGGGCGCTGCAGCAATCCAAGCAACCATAGACGCTCATGTGTTTGACGTGGTGGGTGACGATATCCCCGTTTCCGACGACATGTTCGCCGGCGACAAGGACTCCGAACCTGCTGCAACGACCCCTGTCACGCAGCCCCAGGCCAGTGTGCAGATCAGCAATCACATCGCGGCTAACTTCTGAGGTAACAACCCATGAACACGCTCACGAAGGAACTTCGGTTCCAGCTGTACGGAGACGCGGACATCGAAGGTCAGAACCTCCTTCGCCAGTCACGCGCCTTGCATCGCGCCATTCCGTTGATCGCTCAAAGTCTTGTTGAGAAGTTGGGCAAGAAGATCAGCATCAAGCGCATGCGGGGAGCTGGTGGTAAGACGGACGGACGCAACATCTGGCTGATGGATGGGGTGCTGCCACAGACCTCCAACGATGTGGATCGATACCTGGTCTATGTCGCCCTCAAGGTTGGCTTGGTTCACCACGAGATCGGTCACGTCAATGAGACCGATTTCGAGGCTCCAGCAGGCAAGCTTGATCCACTGGCAAGGAACTTCCTCGGCATCATCGAGGACGTCCGCCAGGAGAATGCTCACATCCGGCGCTTCAAGGCTGGACGGAAGTATCTCGATGCCTTGTCACTGGCCTTGATCATCACTGGGCTCAACGGCCCTGTTCGCCCAGGCGAACCGATGATCGGCGTCATAACGGCCTACCTGCTCTACACCTTGCGCAACAGGTACCGGAACGAGCCTTGCTTCGGCGAGCTCGCAGAAGGTGCCAGGGAAGAGATGATCGCCAGGCTCGGCTTGTCGGTTGTCGCCCGCGTGGAAGCTCTTTTCTCCCGCGTTCCCAGCCTCAAGAACACCACCGACGCAATCGCGTTGGCGGAGGACTTGGCGTTCATGCTCCGCGAGGAAGAGAAGAAGGCCCAGCAACGTCAACAACAGCAACAGCAACAACAACAGCAGCAGCAGCAGGCCAACAACGGTCAACAAGGAAGCCCCTCCGGGCAACCTGAAGACGACGCACAAGGTGATCCCCAGCAAGGCCAAGGTAGCGGGGACTCGGATGATGGAGCAGGGCAGGACTCGTCCAATGACGATGACAGCCAGGCCTCGGATGATGGGTCAAACGACGCCGATGGTCAGCAGGACGCATCCCAGCAGCAAACGGGCGACAGCCCCGATGCCGATGGAACGTCCAGCGGGAACGGTCACGATGGCGAAGACAGCGATGTCGACGCCTCTCAGCTTGCGCAGGCGCTCAACGAACTGCTCAACGGCGACCAAACGGACGCCAAGGGTGATCTCGATGAGCAAGTCCGGAAGTTGATCGCATCCCTCCAGGGTGAGATCGCTTCGCAGGACAACTGCACGACGGACGATGTCGATCTTGAATCGGTCCGTGCTGGATTGAGCGAAGTAACGACCAATCTGCAACTGTCCGACGACGATGGACGCCTCGGCGAAGCCGTATCAGCCGTGGCGCGCCTGAGTGCACGTCTCAAGCAGAAGCTCCAAGCCCAAAGCATTGCCAAGACCTCACGGTCGACAACTGGAACCAAGATCGTGCCCAAGCACCTTACGGGCATCGCGAAGGGTGACAGCCGCATCTTCGGGAAGACCTCCTCAGGGGTCGACACGGATACCGCGGTCTTCCTGTTGGGTGATGTATCGGGATCGATGTCAGGCACACAGATCATCGTGTCGAATCAAGCCATGTATGCCACTTCCCTGGCCATGCAGCGGTTGCCTGGTATCGATGTCGCCGTCGCCGCCTTCCCGGGGCGTCAAATGGTGCTGCGCTTTGGTGAACGCGCTCGTCAACACGAGAGTCGCTTTAACCTGGCTACCACGGGCTCTACGCCTCTGGACGAAGGTGTGTTGATGGCCCACTCGGCTCTCATGCACAACCGACGCCCACGCAAGATGCTCATGGTCTGCACCGATGGTGACCCGGACGACTTTGGAAGGGCACAAGCGTCGATCGACTACGCCACACGCTGCGGAATCGAAGTGTTCGGTATCGGGATCCAAACCGACGCCGTGCGGAATCTCTTCGACAAGTGGTCGGTGGTGAACAACGTGCAGGATCTGCCCGCGGCAATGCTCAGCATGTTGTCGACAGGGCTCGGCGTCGATCTGAAAGCTGCCTGACACAACAACCAGCTGCGAAAGCATCACAACCCAAATGCGGGACTGCTGTCCCGACATGGGACGAGTCCCGCTTCTTTCTGAGAGGGACTCGAACATGAACAGCAACAACAAGGAGTCCGTACCCACCAACACGAACGCACACCACAGGAGGTGACTATGAGCAGGTTGGACGATGCAAAGCGTCACACCGATGATGTGCGCAGGTTGGCGAGCGGTCGCTGGGACGAGATCTTTTCACGGCTCGTCCCGCAGATCGCGGCAGCAATGGTGAAGCCGGGACGACACATCACGTGTCCGTTCCACGGTGGCAAGAACGACTTTCGGGTGGCGAAGGCGACGTCAACGCGTCCATCGTTTCTCGAAGACGGGAAGTGCTACTGCACCTGCGGCTCGTGGGATGGGTTCGCGATGGTGATGTACGCCAACAACTGGGACTTCGCAAAGGCTGTAGAGGAAATCGAAGACGTGCTGGGTGGAGTGAGCAGGTATGTGCCTGTCGTTGCACCCGTTGTGCGGTCCTCGGTAACCCCTGAAGCACAGCTCAAGAAGGACGAAAAGATCAAGGGCAACATGAAGCGTTGGTGGAATCAGACGGTTCCACTGACAGATCAGTCCGCAACGCCTGCCAGGATGTACCTCAAAAGCAGGAAGTTGGGTCAGGTCATCATGCCCCTTGATGACATTGGCTATCACCCGTCACTGGACTACTACGACAACGAATTCAACCTCGTTGGAAAGTACCCGGCCTTGATCTCGATCGTGAGGATGCTGGACGGCTCTGTCAGCACGGTGCACCGCACCTACCTCACGCTGAATGGTGAAAAGGCTCCGGTTGATGAACCACGCAAGCAGTACTCCTCGCCGAGTAGCAACCCCGTCATGGGCTCAGCTATCAGGCTGGACAAGCATCAGAGTCCTATCCTTCACGTTGGTGAGGGCCTCGAAAGCGCACTGGCTGTTCGCGCAATCGTCGACAACGTCGATCCGACATGGTCAACGTTGAACAAGGAACTGATGCGGGGTCTACACGTCCCTGAGCACGTCAAGCTCGTTTGCATCTGGGCTGACAGGGACGCGAAGTATGGTGGTCAACTTGCAGCAATCGAGTTGATGGACCGCATACGGGCCACTGGCAAGAAAGCAGTCGTGATGCTTCCCCCCTTTGAGGTTCCGGAGGGTAAGAAGTCGATCGACTGGGCTGACGTTGTCTCCGCCCTCGGGCTGGAAGCAACGCGACGCCACTTCCAGGTGCTCAAGTTCCTCAGGACGCTTGAGCAGTTCCGTGGTTCCATCGGTCAAGTGCAAGTGAAGGAAGCCAAGAAGGAGGTGGTCGCATGACTATCTTCAACACGTCGACCTTCGACACGACCCCGGGCGCGACAGGTGAGTTCGCTGTACTGGCACCACCTGCCGACGTCGCCACGCACGAGGAATATCTCCAGTGGCTCCGTCATGCGCGTAAGGACCCCATGCTCAACCAAGTAATGGCTTGTGCGGCACGTACCATCGCAGGCAGATCGTCGACTTTCCGGTCTCCGGAGATCACCGGCCCGCTTGCGGAATCACTGACCCACGCCCTCAAAGGCATGGCCAGGTGGATGTACGGCAAGAAGAAGGGCGAAGTGCGGCAGGATGGACCGCCGGCGTACTCGATGAGGGATGCTTTCGAGCAACAACCTCAATCGGAGCCGCCGTTGGATCTGTTCGGCAGCCAAGTCCAGCTGTAACGCTGTAAGTAGTACCAACCCCGGATTGCACGTGCCCCCTCAAAGGGCACTCTGCATCCGGGGTTTCTTATTTCAGGAAAGACGAATGTCGCCAGACGACATCGCAAATCGCATCCCAGTCTCGGCTACAGAGACTGGAACCACGTATTCCGACTGTGCCCCCGCACAGATCACAACCTCATTTGGATCGGATGGGCCACCGCGATAGAAGAAATAGTGAGCCAACCGGACTTTCCCCAATGAGCATCGCCCAGACCACCTTCGCCAACATCACCAACGCCATCAACCAGCTCGGCCTGCTTGCTGTGGACATCGACGAGGCCACCGAGGTCGTCCAGCACATCGGCATCCAGCCGCTCCAGGGGCTGTTTTCCGCCGCTCGATCGGGTGACAGCGAGGCCAAGGTTCGTATCCACCAGGCGATCCTTTCGGCCAAGGCCAGCGCCTACATGATCAAGACCGGAAAGTCGGCCGCCGTCATGGCCGTGGCTTGCAAGATGGTCGACGCAAACGGATACCCGAAGATCCGGGAGCTGATGGTCAAGTCCGCTGAAGGCGACGCCAATGCCTCAACGATCCTGGACCAGCTGATCGAGCGCGCCACTGGCGGCGCCGGCGGTGGCCAGGAACCCGTCGATCAGCTCGCACAGCCCCTCCACGAGACTGATGTCGTGCCGCCTACCGGCCACCAGCCCGTCCAGCAGCCACAGAACAATCAGCGGGAGCAGCGGGCTCCTGCGCAGCGCCAGCAGGCCCAGGTCTACCGCGCCGATGGTGAGGCCGCCGCTCGTACGCCGGCGACCCGCCAGCAGCACAGCAACGTCTCGCAGATGCCGAGCCGGACCCAGTCCAACGACTTCGACGGTGAGCCGTCTTCCCGCGATTACGCCCCTTCTGACGGTTCCAATGCCGGCGGCCGCAATGGCAATGACCAACAGAACCAGGGGCATGCGCAGGGCAACGGGCAGCAGAACCAGCGCCAGTACGACCAGCACTCCTGCTATGGCAAGGACATTGCCGCCACGTTCGAGCGCACGCCCAACCTGCAGCGCACCAACAACACCGTCAACCTGAAGGTGGCCAAGGCCAAGTTCCAGGGCAAGACCTGCAAGGAGGGGGTGGACTGGCAGGGCGCGATCATCATCATGATGGAGCCGCATGAGGTGCAGATCGCTTATGCGGTCCTCATGGGCTTTGGTCCCAAGTGTCGATTCGCTGGCCACGGCCGCGACAACCAGAAGTGGTTCGAGCTCGAGGAAACCAGCGGCGAGTACGCCGGTGCCATTCGCCTCACCGTCGCCCACGGGCGCGAGGACGTCCGTCGCATCAACATCTCGCACACGGACGCCAAGGAAGTGCTGGAGGTGTTCTCGCGCACCCTGCAGGACCAAGGCAAGGGCCAGAGCCCTGTCTTCATGATGGCCGAGGTTCGCAGAGTGTATGACCTCTACACGAAGCGCACTGAAGCCACCGCCGCACGCGGTCAAGGGCAGCGCCAGGGACAGGCCTCTCGCTGAGTCGTAACCAGGCCTATCCCAGAGCCGATTCGTTACAGGCGAGCACTGTAGCGAATCGGCTTCTTGCTTTCTGGCGTCTCCTGCCAGCCGCCCAACCCAGGTGGCCACCTGGGTCGGGGGAGAGAACCCCCGCACAGATTGGCGCCGCTTGCTGGTCATGATCAGCTTCGCTGACCTACATCAGCCCTGGCTTGTCCCAATGACGTAATTCCGGCCGCTAACTCGCCAATTCCGAAAGGCACTGCCAGGCCAGTCATTCCAGAATCGAACCACGTAAGACAAAGACCTCGGCAATGACGGCACCTGAAGAAAATACGCTGATCGCATGTGCCGCACGGTGGGCACTGCACTACTCCACGAGGTCCCCAAGGCCGCTCTTCGCCACGCCTGCCTTCTACTTCACCCTCGATACCCGCGGTCTACCCAACAGCGAGAGCATCCATTTCGTTGCCCTGACCGACGCGTTCAACACTCCGCCCGAAGGTCTGCTGCGACGTGCCAAGCATCTCCGGCATGCACCCGGCACTCGTGCGGTGGTCCTGGCATACGCTCTGGGCGACGACGACGACCTGTACACGGACGCGGTCAACAAGCCGTCACGTTTCCTGGTCTACACGTACACACCGGCAAGCGCAGATACCCAGGGACTGCTGGAGCGACGTCTGGTCAGCGTCAGCGACGGGGATGTCCGCATCGACCAGGACCGGCACCTGGCGTTCGATTCGAGGAAGACACCGGCCGTCCATTCGTCGGGCCGGCGCGCCGCCACCGCCACCGCCACCGAACCTGCGATCGTCGCGCCCGCGGCGCCATTGGTTCTGCACTGAGGTGGCCATGGACATCCAATCACTGAACCGACTGATTGCCCACACCCCCTGGTCGGCTTCCGAAACGAGCGAGAGACAGACCGCCGCAGCCTCCGAAGCAAAACGCTCGTCCAGGCGGTCCAAACTGGTAGCCGACACCTGCCTCTTCGTCGCGGCGCTGATCATTGGTATCAGCGGGCTACACCTGTTGAAAGGGGGTACCGGCGCGCTCATCCCTGCGCATCTGTCTGTCGGCGCATTGCTGCTCATCGTAGGCCTGAGAGTCCAGGTCAACCGGCAGACCGAAGACTGGGCGCTCGCGCAATGGCGCATGGATCAAGGCATTACCGCCCTGTCGCACGCCGAACTCTGGAATCTCAAGGAACTATCCAAGGCCCGCCCAGAGGCTCTTCAACGCATCGTGGCCTGGGAGTCCCTCGGCCTGGTCCTCCGCTGGCGAGACAGGGATGCCATCGAGGCGTACTTGCGCGACAACAACGTCAGCGTCCCTGACCGGGAGGAACTGTCGATCGCCGATCACTTCGAAGAAGCGAAAGGTGTAGGTAATGGCTGATCCGGCAAGCCTGCTTGAGCTTGCCAAGCAACTGGACCTCGTGTTCCAGAACACCCTTGACCGCCTAGAGGCACAAACCAGGGACGCGATCATCATCGATCGGGCGTTGCGGCAACTGCTTGAGCAAAGCGAGACCGACGAATCCATCATCAACTGGGATCCGGAACGGGCGATCAGTCCCAAACTCGCGTTTCGATCATTGGCGCTGCGCCTAATTCGCGAGGCAGACAAAGCCATCACGCGAACATCCGCCATCAGCCCGATGGATTATGAGGATCTGCTCAGCTGGGCCGACGAGCCTCGCCGGCGGACCGGTAGCGCAACCGAAGACTTCCTCAAGCGGATTGAGTACGCCAGGGCAAAGAAGCTGATCGCGTTCTGGGCACAGTTCCAAGCGAGAATCGCCCCCGACCGGGACCCGATCCAGGCTCAGATACACGCGATCGGCGATCTTCTCCAGTCGTTCGCGCACGAGTTACCCAACGAGTTCGTCATCCCCTTCAGCAAGATCAGTACCGAGCTGACAATCGTCCCCATGGCACTTCATCGTGGCGACGAAGACCTTGAGTGGGTCGTGAAGAGCGAGAGCCTCAACAACGTGGCCAAGGCCAATCACGCCCTTGCGACAATCTGCCAGCTGCAGCAGCAGCCCCTCCTCGCGTCGCTCATCCTTGAAATGAACGCTACGTTCCACAGCAAGCTCAGAACCAGCTTCATGCAGTACTCCCCCGACGAACAGTTCCTCGCCGGCGGCATCATGTCCATGCGCATGAAGCGTGACCACATTGACTACCGCATGTCCAACCAGCTGTTCGCCATCATCCGCACCACGATGGCACCCATTCGGGGACTTCATTTCGTCAATGCACCGAAGCTCAACTAGGTACCACCGCCATGCGCAAGTTCTTCCAGAAACCTTCCAACCTGGTGCCGAACGCGGCGCGCCAGCTGCTCAACCAGAGGCTGCCAGACGCGCCTGATCCCGACTGCATCAAATGCACAGCTGCGATTGCCGACGTTCGGCCTTTCCACATCGAGGCATCAGGCCCCGGTGCTTTCAGAATTACCTGCCTGGCCAAGTGCCCTCGTTGTGGCACACCGCATATCGGGTTTCGATCCGTAGGCGTCGACGGCAGGCGTAGCCGGTTCCTCATCCAGGAATTCGAGATCTACTCTGCAGAAGAACACGGAACCGCCTTGGAGAAGGTAGGCCAGCAGATCGAGAAGAAGCGCCAGAAATTCGACGAGATCCAGGCGCGGCCTGTCGCGGATGCGCCATGAGCAACATCCACTATTCCGCCATCAAACCGGTCCATCAGGGCCCCGTCGAGTTCATGGCCTTGGTGCGGCCACCACCCCCAATCGCACCCCATTTCCTCCCTGGCTCGATAGATGCCTACTGGATACGCGAGGCAACCTACCGGATCGTGCTCGAACACCTTGGCATTCACGTCGATTGCACCGGCACATACTGCGATGTTGGGGAGCTTCTGGCCACGTACGAAGAGTCGATCATCACGGCAAAGGGAGTTGCCAGGCGCTACAAGATCAGCGCCGAAACCACCATGACGGCTCGAGTCCTGGTCGACCTGGTCGACACGCCGTACGTGCCAGCAGAAGACGACGACCCTTCATTGAAGGTCAGGAGGTGGAGAGCCTTGAGCGAAGGTCTCTATGTGCCCAATGCAGACATGGGAGCAAGTTGGCTCGCCGGCGATTACGACCACCGGCTCGAACACCCGCTCGCATCAATCAAAGCGATCGAGGTCGTGTCGGACTTCGAGATATGGTCAAGCCACTCGACCAAAGACCAGCAAGGCCGGCAAGGGGCTGAGTTGCGCCGGCTCGCCGCCGCTGCCTTCCAGGCTCCGACCTAACCTTCCTGCAACCCAAGGTAGTCTGCGATCGCATTCAAGGCATCACCTTCCGAGATCATCAGTACGATCGTTCCGAGATGGAGCCAACCAGAGCCGCTTCCATCATGCGCTCGCTGGATGAAAGGTCGCAGACCGTAACCCATGATGCCCACTAGCGTCCTGTCCCCGTCGTCCAGCAGGAAGTAGTTCAAGTACTCGTCCACCGGCCGTATCAACAGACGGTGTCCTAGCTGACCATCGATGCGGACTATGAAATCGGACACGCTACCTCTTTGGGTACGCTGATTCCGGGAGCATCGTGATTATCGGCCTCCCGTTCGGTCGCACGCCATATCGTGGCGAGGCCATGATCAGGATCGCCTGGTCTTGCCTCGCCAGCTCGTGCAGAAAGACCTCACACTTGCCTTCCTCGAGCACCTTCGCCTGATAGCTCGGATCCAGCATCCCGCACCGCCTGGAAGAGATCGATAGGATCTCCTCCCCTCGATCCTGCGAGGCATCCACGGGCGGTTTGACCTCCACAGGCCTATCCATGTCGCTGATGGCGGCTCCGCCTGGCTCAGTTCGCTTCGGGGCCGCTGCAGCGATCTGGGCCGCCTCGGCCGCCGCTTTCGCTTTCTCGGCCACAGGATCGGCGATCAGTCCGTCCCGGATCAGTTGCCCGTAGAGCGCCATGCACAGCCATACGGCGCAAGCGGCGCAGATGACCCAGACATACACGGGAATGCGCCGGCGGCGCCGCGGCGCCCCCTGAGGCTGTTCTGCGGCGCCCTGGGCGCGATCCAAGGGCGCTTGGTCCTGGTTCGACATGTCAGGCACCGAATAGCTGCTTGGCCTGTGCTTCCCACACCTTCACAAGGCTGGGCAGGTCCGGCCCTGCCAAGACCTTGAATGCGTCCTGGTCTTGCGTGACGTGCTGGCGGGGCGAGGTCGGCACGATCAAGCAGTCCGATCCGATCGCTGCAGAGCCCGACTTCCCCCACAGGGAGAAGCCGGCACCACTCGCCGGCAGCTGGATGGTCATTCCGTTGGCCAGGTTCAGGACGGCTCGCTTACAGCCCTTGTCCGGCTCCACTTCAACGCACTGGGGGAGACGCAGCACCGCTGCGAGGGTTGCGTTCGCTTCTTGCATGGCCACAGGTCCTTGGTTGCTCGGGACCATGGGACATCTTCCGGCTCTCGCCGGGTAGGGCCACGGATTCGTGACATTTTCCTGCCGCCGCGGCCCGGCCTGCCGGGGTTTGTTAGTTTGTTAGTTTGTTTGTTATGATGAAAGAACAAACCAGCAACAGGATCGGCACATGGCCCGCCCACCGGAAATCACGAAGGAAGAGATCATCGCCGCGGGCGAGACCCTGATCCAGGCACGCCGTACCGTCACCGGCTTTGCATTGCGCACCCTGCTCAAAGGCGGCAACGCCACCAGGTTGAAACAGATCTGGGAACAGCACCTCGAGGAAGGCCGCACGCCGGAGGCCCCGCCGGTTGAGCTGCCAGTTGAAATCAGCGATCGACTGAGGACGATCAAGGAAGAGTTCGGCGGCAAGTTCGACTCACTTGCAGCAGACCTGCACAAGCTGACGGTCCGCGCTGGCGAAGCCAGGGTGGGGGAGCTTGTTCGGAGCCTCGAAGAAAAGCGTGCCATGGCCGACAGGGAGATGGCAGATGCAAGCGAGACCGTCGACGATCTCGAGACCAAGCTCGCCGAAGCCAATGCCTCCAACGTAAGGTGTGCTGCTGAACTCGAAGCCCTGCAATCGACCAATCAAGCACAGGCCGTTGAGCTTTCAGCAGCCCACGAGAAACTCAACGCGGCCCTGCAGCAGGTCCAGCGCCTTACCGTGGATCTAGCCGCTGCCCAGAAGGACACCCTCGACAGCGCCAGGCTGCAGGGTAGGGTGGAGGAGCTTGAGCGCCAGAACGCAGGTCTTCTCGACAAGCTCTCTGTGGTCAGGCCTACTTCTTCCTGATCAGGAACTGCTCCAGCTTTGCGCCGCGCTTTTTCATCGCGGTGGCCAGCCACACTGGGCGAAGCCCACGTCCTGACCAGACCTCAGCACGATTTGCTGGGTTGCGATACTTCGGCGGCACTTTCTTGCCTGAGAGGGGCGAAACCGACCGCTTTTTTGTCACTTTCGACTTCTGCGATGTCGCCAGGGTGCGGCCAAACAATTCGTCCAAGGTGTATCCCTCGGCCTGCGCGAGCCTCCGCAATTTCGCCCTGACTTCCGCTATCGGCTTGCGCTTTTTCAAGGCATGGATCCTCTTTGTGACCTGCGAGATCAATGTGTCCAGCTGTTTCGGGGTCAATGATTGCAAATCGACACTCGTTCAGGTTCGTCCTCTGGCCCGGAAATTGCGTGTTAAAACCCTTGCCGGCCAGCCCAGCATGTCCGCGCTGAGCTGGCCCAGCCGTTTAGCTTGGTGGGTCAGGTCAGACTAAAGCGTCGACTCCGTCACAATGAGCAGGTGGAGGCGTCGATGGCAAAGGTTGGTGCAGGCACGAAGCCCGCGGCAGTAACCTACTTGTTGATGCTCTTGTCGACCAGATCGACGATTGCACCCAACGAAGGGTTCTTCGGCAAATCCAGAGAATCAAACGTGAAGCTAAGCCGCTCTTCCACATCCATCATCAGATCGACCATCAAGATCGAATCGATCTGTAGATCCGATTGCGTCGTCTCCAACGACAGCGTATCTGGCGACACTTCAAAGCGCTCGGCCACCAAGCTCTTCAAGTTGGAAAAGATCTCATCGCGCTGCATGGTCGGGTCTCCAGAATACTCCCGCCATCCTACAGGTAATGACGGGACGATGTGATGGACATCATTTCCACTGAACAGCTTCGTTCCGCAGTAAAACGCCAAGCCGGCATCAGATTGAAGCTGGGAATCCCCGTCGCGATCACCGCGCTGTGCATGAATCTTTGGGGTGGCAACCAAGACAGTAAACCCGAGATTGCCGGGATACTGGTTCTCTGTAGTTACATGGTCTATGTCGTTGCCACTTTCATTGTGTCAAGACATCCCGGGAATCTACGGTGGAAGGACATTGCATATGGCACCGCTTTCCTTGATCCATTGATTCTATCGGCCTGGCTCTTTGCCGAAGGTGAGCAAGCCATCCTGGTGATGGCGTTCTACTTGTTCACCATCCTTGGCTTCGGCTTCAGGATTGGCCCGCAGATCATGCGGGTCTGCCAAGCAGTTTCTATTGTTGGCTTCTCAGTCGTGTTGTTTGAATCGCCATTCTGGATAGAGAACCTCTCCCTCGGAATTTCCCACCTCGTGCTTCTCATCGTCGTGCCCATGTACGCGGGCTCGCTGATGATGGAGCTCAGGCTTGCAAAGGCGCACGCCGAACGGGAGAGCAAGGCCAAAAGCCAGTTGTTGGCAAACGTCAGTCATGAACTACGCACGCCACTCACGGGTATCGTGTCAGCCGCCCAGTTGCTTGAACACAAGGCCACGTCTCCAGACGACATAAAGCTAGCTCAGTCAATCGTATCGCTGTCTGGATCACTGGATGCCGAAATCAGCCAGCTACTCGATCTGTCCAAGCTCGGCATGCAGACGCCAAGCCCACCGGGGCCATTCCATCTACGCTCAGTAATGGATAGCGTCCAAGCCGCACTGCAGGAGGCTGCAACTACGAAGGGCCTCACCTTCGTCGCCGATGTTGACCCTGCCATCAAGGACAACGTTGTTGGCCGCTCCCATGAGCTGACCAGTATCCTCATGAACCTCGCCGGCAATGCCGTGAAGTTTACGCACGAGGGTACTGTTGCTGTCCACATCAAGCTACTAGGGGAGGATGTGAATTCTTACCGGCTATGGATCGGCGTCAAAGACACCGGCATCGGCATTGCCGAAGAACACCTTGCTCGACTATTTGAGCCGTTCTATCGGGTAGAGAATGGTGATCGTCGTCAGTACAGAGGGACAGGCCTCGGCACAACCATTGCCATGGAGCATGTCCAACGAATGGGCGGTGAACTGAAGGTCATCAGTAAGCCTGGTGAGGGCTCTACATTCTGGTTCGAGGTCTCCATGCCAATTTCAAGGCTACAAGTTTCGCCACTGCAACATGTCGGCGCACCCATTGTTTCGCCGAAGACAGTTCTCATTGCAGACGACAACGCGCTGAACCTCGAACTGCTTGAGCAAATGCTGGCCAAGGACGGTCATCACGTAACGGTAGCAGGATCTGGTAGAGAGGCGATCGAGCATCTTTCCAGCGAGTCGTTCGACATCGTCATGCTCGACTTCAACATGAGCGATATGGACGGCCTGTCCGTATACCAGATGTATTCGTTCGGACGCATCTATCCAGCCCCAACGTTCTTCGTGACTGCTGACACATCGATAGAGACGGCAAGCAAGCTCAGCAACTCAGGTGCTGCTGGCGTCGTCTACAAGCCACTCACCTTCGACAAGCTCCGCACAGCAATCGCCTCAGTCTTTCCAATTGAGAGCCCGACAGTTGTCCGACTCGAATCAACGCCCGACAAGGCAACGGGCAAGCTCACCTCAGTTCCTGTCCAGCACATCGACCTATCGATTCTCGACACCCTACGCGAGATCAAGGACACGCCGGCGTTCATCTACAAGATCATCAGCGATGGCATGCACGATATCGAGCTTCTTCATGAGCAGCTCACGGCCGCCATCGCCGCTACGGATGCAGCAGCCGTCCATCAACGAGCTCATGCCATGAAGGGCGTTGCCGTCAATATTGGAGCCCTTCGCCTTGGCGCTCAGTGTGAGAACTTGATGGATGTCACCACAAGCCAGCTACAGGTCACCAAGGATCGCCTCAAGACCGATATCGCATCCAACACCAGGGCTGCACTGGCAGCCCTGGATGAACTGAGAGCACCATTCGCGGATGAGGCCACGAGAAGCGCATGACGATGGTCATGCCATCCTCTGCTTTGGAGAAGAGTCGCTCTTCTGGAGCATGATCAGCATCTCCATGTTTCGGAGTTCTTGTTGCGTCAGGCCCATGGCCAACTCAACCCAGTCCTCAACCACCAGCACGCCTTCTTCATAGTTCAATGGTGAATTGCGGTAGCGGCTTTCCTGGATCTTAAACCTCGCCTTCTGCCGACTGTGGTGCTCAGCCACGAATCGCTCAACGGCGAGCTCACCTTTCCCATCAGCGCAGACCTCATCGATCACGCCCATTTCCAGAAGCTCACGCGCCTTGTAAACGCGCTTGCTGGTCATCATTCGCTCTGCTTGCTTTGCGCCGACCCGGCTGGTCAACAACCCCATCGCGCCAGTGCAAGGGAACAATCCAAACATGATCTCTGGGAATCCGAACTCGCTCCGCTCTTCTGCAATGATGTGATCAGTGCTTAGCGCCATCTCGAACCCACCACCCAGGGCACGCCCCTGGACCAACGCGATCGAGGTGTTGTGCGCCTTCAAGCGCGAGGCCCATGTGTACATGAGGTTCAAGCACTTCATGGAGTAGTCTCGCAGGCGAGAGGCGTCACGCGTCTCGATGCACTGCCTGAAGAACCGCAAGTCCCCACCCACCGAGAAATACTCGGGGTGCGCAGATTGCACGACGGTGTAGGCAGGCACGGCTTCCGAGCCACTGTTGTTGGTGCGCATCAGCGAGTCGAGAACGTCCTGGAATTCAGCGACAAGCGCCGGTGTGAAGTTCTGCAATCCGGTTTCTGCGTCGGGCGTGAACTTGACCCAGAGAGTTTCCCCCGCCAAAGCGCGGTTCTCAGTGATGACCCTGCGGGAAAAGCGGGCGGTAGGAAGGGCATGCAGGGTTGCAGATGGAGAAATGGAGGGCAGGGCGCTCATCAGGGGAATCCTCTTCGGGGGGTAGGCGTGGCTAGGTAACGCTGCTTTGGCTGCCTATGACCAATGCAGCATTTGTTCCACCAAACCCGCAGGAGAAGCTGACTGCCCTGTCAATCACGCAATCCTTGCGAGGAGTTTCGCCCACGTGGTTCAAGTTGCACTTTTCGTCGACGGCACCGATGTGCCCACTCGCCGGCATAAGTGATTCATTGATCGAAGCCACCGTGATCAAACATTCAAGCGCGCTCGTCGCACCAAGCAGATGGCCATGGACAGATTTCGTTGAGCTGACCATCGCGCTATCTTCGTTAGCGCCGAACACCGCCCGGATCGCTGCGGCCTCGATTTCATCCCCCCCGCGCGTGGCGGTTGCATGTGCGTTGATGTACTGGACTTCGGCAGCTTGAATCCCCGCGCTGCTCAAAGCCTGTTCCAGGCAACGAATTTGGCCTTCAGTGGCTGGCTGGCCGATGTGACTTGCGTCACAAGATACGCCATACCCAAGCACGTACCCGTAGCATTTCGCCCCTCGACGCTCAGCAACCTCCTCGGCCTCGAGGACCAGGAACGCCGCCCCCTCACCCAGCACCAGGCCTGACCTGTCCCGAGAAAAGGGCTTGCAGGTCTTGCTCGCGTCCTCCGGGTCGAGTTTCGATAGCGCCCTGGTGCCGTCGAACACCCCGACCAGGGCATCAGTGAGAGGCGCTTCGGCTCCACCAGCGACAGCGACGTCCAGGTAACCGTCGGCTATCGCTCGCACTGCCTCTCCAATAGCCACTCCGGACGATGCGCACGCGCTGGCGTGTGTGAGCACCGGGCCGAGGATCTTGTTGCGTATCGCGATCTGGGCGCCGCCGGCGTTCGACATGATCGTCATTGCCGTGAACGGCCTGGCCTTCTGCTTCCCGTTGATCAGGAGCTCTTCGCACCAGCCCTGGACGCTTGATGCCCCACCGTTCACGTTCCCGTAGTGCAGGCCCGCCCGCGGACCGTACCCCTCGAACGTCTCGATCCCCGCGTCGCCTATGGCCTGGGCGGCCGCAACGATCGCCAGCTCGTGGCACCGTTCCATGAACGGGCGTTCGATCGGACCGAACCCTTCCAGGTACGAACCATCAACAACGCCGGCCGGATAGGCGCCGGAGAGTTTCGGGGGTTCTATTCGCCGGATGCCAGACTTGCCGGATTTCAGGGACTCAACGACCTCGGCTACAGACCGCCCGATAGGGGACAGAACACCCATCCCCGTGATCACAACACGCCTTTTTCCCACAGTTTTTGCCCCTTCCTTGCCGCATGCATACCGGGGCGGCCGGGCCCGGACCAGCCCGCCAAGAAGCAGGGCACCGGCAGGCTGTCTCACATTTGCCACCACAGTAGATGGCGAAATCCTCACTTGGCAACTGCTGATTGCCGTCAAAGGAGGTAATCTAAGCCCCTGAGTTGCAAGGAAGTGCTCGTGATGGAAGTAAGAGGAACACCCTCGTCGGTTGTCACAATGCTCGACGGCTCAACCGCCAGGCACAGGAAGGTTGTGCCTGCCTCCAGTATCGTACTCGTCGCAAGTTCAAGCACCGAACGCACCAGATTTGCCCAGGTTCTACGAAAGGCAGGGCACACGATCCACCTGGCGGTTGATCATGAGCAGGCTCTCGACCTGACGGCCGAGCTTCGACCTCATCTCCTGTTGATAGCCAGCGACGATCGCGGCGAGGTCATCAACACACTCAAGCATCTCCGCGTCATGCGTTGCGGCTGGGATGCCGAAGTCAAAGCTCTTGTCGTTGGCGACATCAGCTCGCAGGTCTACGATGAGCTTTCCATCTCATCTCTTCCATCACGATCGGATCTACTCAAGGCTGTAGAAGCAGTCTTGGTACGTACAGATTTCGATCACAGACCAGAAGCTCCTGGGGCAATTGATCTCGCCTCGGTGACCATCACCGAGCATCAGGTAGAAGTTGCCGATAACTTAGGGCTCGACTTTTTACGACAGTACATCGAGACCTCGTTCAAAGACATTGCAAATCAAGCCGATAAGCTTCAGCAGGATCTGTCGAACAAAGACATAGCTTCAATCCGCGCCAACCTGCATTCAATGCATGGGCTTGCCATGAATGTTGGGTGCCTCGACTTGGCATCGTTTTGCAGATCCTGGCGGACAGGAGACGAGGACGCGATTCACGAAACTCTTCCGGCACTGATTCAAGCGATCCGCGATTCCATTCCTAAGGCAAGAGTCAACTTTGCGCGCCTGCTCACAGACAGCATCGCGAACGGCACACTCTCTTCATACAGGGGCAGCGACCATGAATTCGGTCAGTAATTTTTCGCAGAATACAGACGTTATCGTTGCCGATGACACATCGTCTGGCCGGATGATCCTCGCCGAGGTTCTTACGAAGAATGGCTTTTCAGTAAAGAAAGCCGACAGTGCATTCACGCTCGCCAAGCATCTTGCAGACAGCCCAAATGCATCGATTGTCCTGAACCTGACCATGCCGCCACTCCGCGGACCCGATTACGTCCAGTCAGTCCGCTCTCAGATGTCGCCAAGCTCCAGGTTGGTCGTCTATACGGCCGACGAATCCGATGGACTTGAACAATCGGTCATTGCAGCCGGCGCTGATCGCTTCTTCCCCATACCTGTCCCGTTGGACGCCTTAATGCTTTCGCTCCGCGCCGAGGACCTTTGCTCTATCGCCGACTGAAGCCGCAGGGCAGGGTGCGCACGATGATGAAAGTACAACCTGCAGCCGGCCAGCTCTGGCGCGATTGGGGTGGAGCAGCACGTATCTGTGGAGTCGTTGCTGCAGGCCTCGCCTGGTGGAACTCACTGTCAGAAACGATGCGCACTTACTGGTGCGAGCTCGCGGGCAAATACGTGGCCGCTGATGCGTGGGCATACTTCAAGCGCGCTAGACCAGAAGAGACTGCCCAACTTCTCCAGAAGCGCTCCCTGCCCCCGTGCAGCATCATCGTCGGAGGCCGCTGTCACCTGCTCGACGGGCGGCGCCTGAAGGGAAGCGGCTATCAAATCCCTGATACGCCAGGGCTGGAAGATCACGCGAGAGGATGTCGCCGTGCTAAGCCCGTACGTGACCAGCCACGTGAAGCGGTTCGGCGACTATCTCATCGATGTGGATGCAATCCCGGAACCCTACGAGATCGAGCTGGCGCTGGCGGCCTGAAGCGGGGGAACCGAGCGGTGCATGCCCGGCGCCTGGTCTGCTGACGCACAGCCGGACGGCTGTGCAAAAAAACCGCTAACTTATTGGATTCATAAAAGAATTCGGCTTCTGTGGGGCATTTTTACACGTATCTCGGCTGAACCCCGGTAGGACTTCCAAGCGGCCCCGTCTTCAGCAAGGTCGCCGGCGATGGCCAGCAGGAAGGTGCGCAAGGGGGTGCCGATCAGTGGCGCTTGAGCCAAGCATCGAGCTTGTCGGTCAGCTCGGTAAGCCGCTGCTGTTGAGCCTCGACCTGACGCTGCAATCGCTCGCGATCGTCGCGCAGCTGATCCACTGTACCCTTCAGCAGATCGCGCGTCGCGGTCATATCCGCGAGTGCCTGCTGAGTGGTCGACACCGCTTTCCAAGCCTGGTCCCGATCTGCAATCAACTCGCGTGCATACCGACTGGCTTCCGTCATTTCGGCGGCGTGCCGATCGGCCTGCGCGGCCAAGAGGGTGCGCATCTCGTTGAAGCTGCGATTCGCGGAGTCCAACCGTTCCGCCGCGGCAGTCTGAGCCTCGCGGCCTCGGTCCTGCTCTGCCTCGAGCTGAACTCGGACTTGGGCCAGTTCCGCCTGCAAGGCTTCGCCCTGCGCAACCGCCGCCTTCAGGTCTCCTTGTTCGTCCGCCAGTTGCTGTTCGAGCGTTTGCACCTGGGCCTGGGCTTGTTGCGTAGCCAGCACCTGCTCACTCAACTTCTCTTGCAGACCCGCGCTCTTTGCCTCAGCCGCCTTCAGGTCTTGGGCCGCAGTGTCCCGCGCTTGGCGCGAGAGCTCGACGTCAGTCTGAAGGGTGCGGATCAACTCACTCTGGGCGAGCTCACGCTCGTCCAGCTTTTTCGCCCGCTCGAACAGGCCTTGTTCTCGACCACTTACTTTCGCTTCGAGCTCGGCCAGCGCGGTCTTGTCTTTGGCCAGCGCCGCCTTCTGCACGGACAGCTCATTCTCTGCCGCATCACGCCCTGCTTCCAACGCGGCGCCCCACAGCTTCAGCAGCTGATCAGGCACTCCAGGTGCAGACGCCGGCGCCGACCAGCGCTTGCGCAGCCCCTGACGGAAGAACTCGCGCAGGGCAGGGTGCACCACATTGGGGGAGCCCTTGCCGCCGTTGACGAAACGCACGTTCTCGACCGTTGGCTGCAAGCCGGTCTTGATCAGCTCGAAGGCAATGTCGGCCACGGCCTCAGGGTTCAGACGCACCGCTTCACCGCCATGCTGGAGCAACCAGCTGCGACGCAGAGCCGCCTTGCGTTCCTCGTCGATCGGTTCACGGATTGGCTCACGCGCGTCATCGGACAACACCACCTCCTGCAGGAAGACGCCCAAGGCCCGCAGTTCCACTGACGCGGCGTCGCTGTTGGCCCACACCGCCGCCAGCGCCGCCAGGCAGTCACTTCCGTCGACGCCAGCCTCCTGGCCCGCCTGCAGTTCCGCCAAGGTCGACGCGCCCAGTTGGGCACCGGCCTTCAGATCCGCATCGATGAGCCGGTCTGCAAAGCCGGCGAGTCGCGCGATCTCGCGCGTGCTGTCGTGCGGGTCTGCCTGGAATCGCCGCGCCGCCGTCACATGCAGCTCGAATGTCGTCGTCATAGGACTCTCCTTTGGCCGAATTGCAGCATAGTCCGGTGTTACGGTCAATGCATAGCCCATTGATATGCCGTATATCTGTACCCATGACAATGACGCTTGTCATGGGTAATAATTATTAATTCGTTGGCGTCAAACGTATTGACGAACCGGCCCCGCCGGCGTAGGGTCGGTGTCATGGACGAGAACACTGAGGCCAATGGCGTGTCCGACAGCGCCGAGCTGCCAAGCACCACGGCGGACCTGGTGACGTGGCGCGCACTTGCGCGCACCCAGATCCTCTCCAACCCATTTGCCATCGGACTTGACGGGCTGCGCCGGCTAATTCAGCCGACCACACTGGAGGGTTACAAACTTGCCCGACAGATGGTCAGCGTCGCATCGAGCGAAGCCCTGAGTGTACAACTGGATCGCGATGTCGTTGAGCAGTTCCGGCGATTGGCATTCGCACTCACTCAGCGGTACCACGGGCAAGAAACAAGCCACCACGCGCGACATGCGCCGGGATATAGCCGGTCGGCAATCCTGCGCCGCGGCTGGACGCCCATCATGATTGACGAAGTGCTGGGGGAACCCGACCTCCCCAAGTCCAAAGGCAGTGTATACGCCACCTACAGCCGGCATCGAGTCGAACAGGCCGAGCAAGACCCGCGCGTGAAAGACAGGTTTCAGAAACTTCATTCGAGACGGGCCGATCAAGCTGCCGCATGGGACGCACAGCAAGAAGCCAATCGCCTTGCACGGAAGCAAAAGCGACCACCGTTGCAATGGCATCTGCCGGACGGGCCGACTATGACCGACGTGGTCGAGGCGTTAGCAGAGGTCGCCCCGCCGCATCTGCACATCAGCGCCTCATTGATAGCGTCAGTGTCACCGCTGTATTCCGCCGGACGGCTGCGAGCACTGGCTCTAAAGGCCACCACCAGAGTGACCTGGCCCGAGTGGTCACGTTGGCAGCGCGTTCGTACGGGGACGTTGGCGCAACTGTCTACCTACCGCGACGGCAGCGTTCGTCGAGATTTGGACTCTGATCTTGTCGAGGATCTTCTTCCGCACCTGCTGGAAGCTCATCCGGAACTAAGCCCATATGCCGACATCTGCTCACCAATGGCTCAGCAAGCCTTGGAAACCGCGTTGCTTGAACATTACGCCAAGCCTTTCCAGTCGACCGCGATGAACCCCTCGGACACGTTTACCTCGTTAGCTGACCCCATATGAGCACCCGCCCCATCTCCGCCAAAGTCCCGGACGATCTCTACGACCGCCTCCACGCCGCTGCCGAGCGCAATGACCGCTCCAAGTCCTGGATCACCGAACAGGCCCTGCAGAACTACCTGGACGAGGACGAATCCCGCCATAGAATGACCTTGGCCGCGCTGGCAGACGTCGATGCCGGCCGCACCATGACCGACGAAGGCATGGATGCCTGGATGACCGAAGCCTTTGGCCCCGCTCCCGCGGCCCGAGCGGACGACTGATCCCATGCGTCTCCACTACAGCCAGCGATTTCGTGCTGACTTGACGCGTCTCCATGAGTTTCTCGCCCAGAAGGATCCCATCGCCGCGAGTCGCGTCGCGTGGCGACTGCGCCAGGCACCCAAAGCCTTGCTCTCGCAGCCGCGTCAGGGGCAACGATTGAAAACCTACAGCCCGCGGGAGGTTCGTCGCTTGCTGGTTGGACCATACGAGTTGCGCTATGAAATCCAGGGAGCAGACATCTTCCTCCTGAACCTGTGGCACAGCCGGGAGCGCCGACCGTGAACGCTACCCCACGTCGTCCCCGCGGCCGCCCACGCAAGCCCACGACGGAAGCTTCCGAACCATCTAAGCGCCGGCGCCCCGCCCCGCTGCCGCTGCCATTCGAGGCAGATCGCGAGTGGGTCGTGTCTGAAGTGAACCGCCCTCGCCGCGCGGACTTCACCCCGGCCCTGGGGACAGAACTTGCACCGGTCGATGCCGGTACCGACGTGGCCCACCTCCCTGTCCGTGTCGCGGGGATCAGATTCGCTATGACCAGCGAACAACAGGAGGCCGCGATCGCCAACCTCCGCGCGTTCGCCAAGCACGGCGTCACTGGTCTGGCAGCAAACAGCCGCCGCACGATGCTCGCCGACTGGATCACTTGGCTGGCCTTCTGCCGCCATCACGACTGCCCGGCTCTTCCTGTGGCCTTCGACGACCTGAGAGTCTTTGTAGACGCGCTGATCGATGCTGGTCGCAAGCGCGCCACTGTCGAGCACCACCTCTACACCGTAAGGCAGGCCTGCGCCTTCTACGGCTGTCCCGATCCCATGGGCACCCCAGTGGCCAAGGCCTACTGGCGCGACGTGTGCCGGGATCGCCTGGTGGCCGCCAAGCGCCAGGCCGAAGGCCTGCGGCAGGACGACGTGGAAGTCATGGTGGCGGGTCTGGACCCGGCCATCCCGCAGCAAGCGCGGGACGCCGCCCTCGCGCGCATGGCCTATGACCTTCTGGCGCGCCGCGACGAGCTGGCCACGGCCCTGTGGACCGACCTGCGCCTGCCGGCACATGGCCCGGGCTTCTATCGCGTTCCGCGCTCGAAAACCGACCAGGAAGGCAAGGGCACCCTTCTGGCCCTCAGCCGGGCGACGGTCGATGCGCTTCTTGCGTGGCGTCGGCATGCCCACCCCGACCTGCCCTACGTGTTCCAGCCAATGAAGGTGAAACGCCATCGCTCCGGGTCGAACAAGGGCGCCGTGATCGTGCGTCCCCTGGACGCCGGCGAGATCCCGAAGATCTGGAACCGGCTCGCCATGTCAGCCGGCATCGACGTCAGCGAACGCCGGTTCAGCGGTCACTCGGCCCGGGTCGGCGCTTCCCAGGACGTAACCGACGCCGGCGGTGATGTGGCGTTGCTGATGAAACTGGGGCGCTGGCGTACTCCTGTGCAGCCGGCCCGCTACGGCGAAGCCGGCATCGCAGAGCGGGCCATGGATACCCGCCAGAAGCTTCTCGACAAACTAAGCGCGAAGAAGGCTGCCACGAACGCAAGCTGAAGAGGTTGGACGCAACGATGGACGAAAGCATCACCGCACTACTCAAGGCCGCCGGCATACGCGAATCCCGAGGGCATACGCGCGTTCTTTGCGCGGCGATCGCCGGCGATCGCATTCGCATAGCCCTGCTAGGCAAGTCGACCTCGCTGGGTGCGGGAACCCACATTGACGGCTTGCTCCGCACCACGACCGCAGGACAGCTGGTCGCTTTCGCCACGATGAACAAGGACGCGGAGATTCGCGCCTGGCACGGACGCTCTGTGTTGCACCCCGACCCGGAGGAAAAGCCAGGCTATTACCCTAATTGGTACCTGCCCGACCTCGTCAGGGAAGTTGAGGTTGCGCGGCGTATCGGGACATTGAAGCTCGATCCGCTCCTGGCGGGGGCAGTCGTCGTGGACGGCACGTTGCCCCTACGCGTAGCTAGCGCACCGCGAGGCGATCGGCTCGACCGCGTGTTCGCAGCCATTGAGCCGACACGTTCAATGCTCGACTTCCCGGACACACCCCACGGACTGGTGCGAATGGTGCACCTGCTGCCGCGGGAGGGCCGGGTTCGTGCAATCGACGATATCCTCGGGCGTAAGCCGAGGGCGCAGACCAATAGCTTCTCGGATAAGCACCAAGCGTGGTTGCATTCAGAAGCACGAAGTCGCTACAGCTCCGCACTGCGCGGGCTGTTGGCACCGGCTCCGCAGGAGCTACCAGCACGGATGCTTGAAGGATCATCATTCGTGCGTGCCTGGCTTCTGGCACACAAGGGCCACCGCGATTACGACACACCAACCGCCGGGCAATACGTCACGCTGGTAGCGCTGACGGTTCAGGGCGTTCTTCACGTTCGACGATTCGTTGATACGTTCGACCTCGCCTTGCTGCCGTTGGCGCTCAAACATGCGGAGATTGACCGTTGCGCGCTTCGCGACAACCAACTGGACGAACTCTCCTTGCTGGTTCGTCTGAAGGAAGCAAACGATGACAGGGACAGCTTCGTTTCTGGCTACTTCATTGATCGTGATGCCAGCACCGCGTTGAGCCGCTTCGCACGCAAATAAGCCGACTGCGTTCGCGCACTCGGGGAGAGCATCTACGAGACCTTGGCACCAGAATTGCGCGACGAGTTCGTTGATGTTGAGGATTACAACCTGCTGCACGCTGCTGGCGACACAGAAAAGGCGAGTGCAAGGAAGCAGGCGGCAAGATCGGTATGGGGCGGCATGAGCCTGCTACTCAGCGACACGGCCGCTGGGAAGGTATTGCTGGATAAGGTAGACGCTAGGTTCAAGCTACATGCAGCGGCCGCGAAAGTGTTGGGTGTCAGGCGCTGGGTAGTGCGCCGTCTCACCACCACCGGTCCTGCGGTCCTTGACGCTTTGGCCGACGGATTCATGGGCGGCCGATATCTACCCCAATTCATCCAATGGCTCGGACCAAACGTGAAAGTCAGGTCGGTCTTTGACGTCAACAAGCTCAAGGAGATGTATCGCTTCCTCGTGGTCCGGAACCGTTCGTGGCGTGGCCAAACCAGTTACAAGGTCCGGTTTCGCGCCGAATTGATCGGGCGGACTGTGGAGACGCTCGGGTTTGATGAAGCGGTCCGCGTTGTGCGTGGCGCGATCGCGAGTGGCTTGGACGCTGAAGAGGTGCAGGACTATTTCGAGTTCGTCGACGATTGCTTGCAAGCCGCCTTCGATGAGCGGGTCAAGCACCTCAATTTGGACTCGTGGGACACCCGCCTGCTCAAGGCGCGGCTTGCGCTTTACGCTGGCAGCAACCTCGAGGACGTTGTTCGCTGGGCGAGTCGCTATCACGATATCATCGTTCGGCTGCCCGTGGCCGCACCACAGTCTCCGACGGCTAATTCAAAGCCCATCCCTACCCTGCTCACCACGACGGAGTTGCCGCGTAGCGGATGGCAGGTCGAGCAGCTAACCTCCTACGAGGCCTTACGCCGAGAAGGCACCGAGATGGAGCACTGCGTGCGTACGTACCACGGCAAAGTAGCCGCCATGACCTCGGCAATCTTCGCATTGCGCGGCCCCCAAGAGATGGATCGCGTCACGGTGGAAGTCGATCGCGGCGGGATCTCAGGCTGGCGGATGCTCCAGGCGCGCGGGTTCCGGAACGCAACGATCGTTCCCGGATCAGACGGACACATTGCATTGGACGAGTTCCTCGAAACCCTGGAGCGTGCGACCGCTACGGCGGACGCCGACTTGGTCGCCGCCTATAAAAAGTCGCGACGGACGTCTGAAGATGGGCGCGACAAACCGTTCATCGAGGAATTACTGGAAAGCTACGGGTCGCGGGGCTGGGAGATGATCAAGAACACGATGCCAGGCTCCGCGCACGGCCGCATGGAGTCAAAGCTCTGGGATGCGATGGTCACCGGAAATCCGGATACTCCGAAGCGGGTATACGAGCACGACCGCTGCTGGGATGACATTGATCGAAGGGCCGTTCTCTCGGCCATGGCCTCACATCTTTGAACTCGGCCTGGGACCATTTTTTGCGCACTTACAGTATTCATCGCCTCGGCCGATGACCTCAAGAGAATCCATACCGACCCATTTGAGTCTCAAGTTGAATCGATCGTTTCTTGATGAAACGATTGGGCTTCACCTAATGGATATCCAAGGCAATGACAACCAAAAACGACAGCGAAGACAGGACACAAATGTACGCCGCGGAGATTGCGGAAGCCGAAGCACAGCGGAAGAAGATGGCCGCGCAGATCGAATCAGACTTTGGATTCGAGTTTAGGGAGATGCACGCTGCGGAGAGGAGCGTGATGGAGCGTATGCTGAAGACTTACGAGTCCATGACGGACACCGAGAAGCACGATCTCCACGCCTGGGAGGCGAAATGGGTGACCGGTAGCGGTGAGTTCGGCTCCTCGGACTGGCCGGGCTGGGCGGCGGTGCACGCACGTCTTGCCCATTGAACATCGGCTGCAAACAGGTATTGCTGCCTTTCATTCAATAGTGGACCTGGAACTAGCAATGGATAGCGCATTCCTGTTGACTGCCGCGGAATTTGAAAAATTGAAGACGCTCTCAAATCAGCGCGACCATGGCGATGTAGATGGGCTCTTCCGTAGCGAGATTGACGATTTATTGGCAAACGCTTGGCACCGGGAACTTGGCGTTGAGCGCTATATGGTGCTTCGTCTGACTGGGCCACGCGGCCATACGGTGGCGATGCAGGTCAGATACTTCGAGGGCTGGGCGTCTGCAGATTGCCCATTCGTGATGCTTGCCGGCCCCAAGCTGGGGCGAAACGGAGCCATCGGCCGGGCAAAGTACAGCCACGAAATGTTCGCAGGTACGCGGATCGAGCGCAGGTTGTTGGATGGAACGTGGCGATCGCTCGGCGTCTTTACAGGACGGATTCAGGCATGAAGCTTGTTCCCGGCCGACTGATGTATGGCGTGGACCCTTTGATTCTTCGAGACGGGATGCGTTCGCTTCTCGACGGGTTCGGTACCGGCGAGGCCAGATTCCATCTGGCTATGTTCGCTCAATACCTGGGCGCTCCAGTTAACGAAGCAGCCGTTGTGCTCCAGCAGATGTGTGCTGATGGGTGCTTTGCGGAGTGCCAAGGGAAAGCGGGGCACATCGAGTACAGGCCCGAAGCCGGATTCTTCCGAATCACGGCAGCCCCTGTGTCGCATGGGATATCTCGACGCGAAGCCGATAATCTCCTTAAAGCTGTCCTTGCCAAGGTCTCCGAAATCGAGCAGCAGCCGGATAGCTATTGGCATCGGGTCAGCAGACTCGTTGTATTCGGCTCCTACCTGACAGATAAAGAAATCCTGGGTGATCTGGACATTGGCTTTGAACTCGAACGAACGCAGGATGACCGCGCCACTTGCAAAACTACTTCCGATTTCCACTCGTTTTACGAGGACGCTTACCGTCGGAAAATAAAGACCGAACGTGCCTTACGGTTGCGTCGACCAAACAAGATCAGTCTGCACAAGCTCGATGAGCTTGATGCGCTTGCGATTGAATATCGGAAGCTGATCTGGACATGACTGCCTGCCGCACCAGCACCTTTCCTCCATCGCCGAGAGAAACGTTGGCACCTGAATCGCGAATCATATATTTTGATACGCGTTACGTAATATTTGTTACCCAACGCACCGTGCGGGCAGCGGTCAGCAAAACGCGCCGGCAGGAGCGTGGACGACTTTACAGCACGCCTGCATGCCGCGGCCCGTGCCGAGGGGTATGCAATTCGTGCGGATTCGGTCATGCACTGATGTCGACAGCTACGTCCAACACCTCCACCTCAGTATCAGCTAGCGCATGAAACGTCCGATCAACCCCAAACAGCGCTTCTCAATGCGTGCAGCTTACCGCTGGTGCCGGCGCTTCTACCCGGCAACCGGAACGGTCGTGGTGTCTACGGCCATCGGTGGTATCGCATGCCTGGTCTTTAGATCTTTCGGCATGGAACGAACGGGGGTTCATGCAATATCGGCGAGCCTTATTGCCGGTGCCGTCTTGATCGTTTCCCACACGTGGCCAAAGGCATTCCCACCAGAGAGGAATCACTGATGTTCTGGCGCCACTGGCGACTTCGACGTGAGCCGGTGCCTGTCACCCAGTTCGTCCTGACGGATCTCGCCGGCAGGCCCTTCCGCCCGGATTGGGACTCTGCGATCTACTTCCGCGACGGCACCCTTTCGGTGGCCACGGCTGAAACCGTCTGGCAAGACGGCCAAGTGCTGAGGCTGGGTCATTTCGCGATTGGGACACAGTTCGTAGGTCGTGGCGCCGGCCGAGCAGCCCTCCTTTCCCTTGCCGCCCATCTCGAGGCCGCGGACGCGGACGTCACGAGCATAGACCTCGACCTCGGACGGCAGCTCTCCCACGTCGATCCAGACCGCCTGCGTGCGGCACGCGAGGACCTGCTCCAATGGCTGGGTGTGCCGTCCAGTAAGATCCAAGTGACGCCGAAGCACGGCATTCATTCCGGGCAGTGGCGCGTGCAGGGGCGCTGGCAGCGCCAGCATTGGCAGGTCCAGCGACTGCCGGAGGTGTGGGCCAGATATCGCGCCCTAGCTGACTTATCGTGACCGCCCCTGCTCCCCACCACTCCGACGTGGCGCTCATGTTGCTGGCCAGCACCTCTGCCTTGCCGGCGCCGACCGAGACCCAGGTCGCCCAGTTGGAAGGTGAGACGGCCCCATTCGCCTCCAATGTCCGCTCGGAGACCAGGCGCGCCTACACCGTCAACGTGCCCCTGGTGCAGCAGGCTACGCGTGTTGCCAGAACCATGGTGACGCAGGACCTGGCGCGGCTGGTGGCCAGCTGTACCGATAGCCTTCTTGGCGTGTGCGATCGCGCCTCACCAACTAACGTACATTCACTCCAGAGGACATATTGGTGAAAGAATCACCACTGATCAGAGGCTATCTTTGGGCTAACGCGAAGGGAGCTAAGAGAAAACCGATTGCTGGCGACAGTTGGGTCAGAAACACCATCATCTTTGGTCGAAAAGTGATGGTCATTGGCGCGCTGTTTCTGCTGCTGTGCCTATTCCTGCCAGCGGACCCGAGGCGGGTCGTCATGATCGCCCTGGGCGTCCTCGTGTTGGCTGTGGGGTATTGGAATACGCACAACGCTCAGGCCATCTTTGATGCTGCCCAGCGAGCAAGAAGATCCACACCGCGTTAGCCGATCTACCAACCCTCCGGAACGTCCAAGCCGAGCCTTGTGAGCTCCACCTTGAGCCGTTCAAGCCGGCGCTTCGAGTCCGCAGCTCGCGCGGCCTCGCTGCCATCGTAGTTTGTTCTCAACCAGGCCGCCGGTACTGGACGCATCCCTGCAGTGATGGCGGGCTTGTCGCCCTGTATGGCCTGGTGGATACGCCTGATCGATGGGATCTGCCCAGGTGAGGGCGCACCCCCACCCCTACTCAGCATGGCGCGCATTGCCGGTGATTGGTACAGCCGATGCTGCAGTGCTAGAGAACGCTCGACGCTTTGTGCAATGCCGTTCAACTGCCAGAACGTGTCGAGTGACGACATCACGCCAGTCACACACGTTGCTACTCGAACAGGCGCTGGCTCATACCGATCGTCGTCTGTCTCAAAGTAGGTCGTCCCCAGCAGTCCTATCGCAGACCCTATCGCTTCTATCCGCCCCCCGGTCTCACTACCGCCAGGTAGAGAGGTCACCATGTCCTGAATACGCTCCCCAATCGTCATGGCCACCATGGCGACCTTTGTGCCAAAGAAATCAGCCCACACTTCGAGCGCCTTGGTGTCGTCATGCGACTCGTCGCGGTAACCACCATGGACGTTCAACAGGTGCGCAGTCTCGTGGCCGAGCACCAACAGAATAAACATCAGCCGATCAAGGCTGTCAACCTCGCATTCTGCTAGGTCAGAGCTAAGAATGATTCCACCCCGCTCCGCGTTCCCCCTATAAGCCGTGCGAGTCCCCTGCACAACAGTGTTCAGCACGAAACCGGACCCAGAGTAGAAGAAACCCTCAACGTCCCGCTTAAACGCATCGATGACACTCATTCCCGTGATGTGCATTGTTTAACTTTTCCAAACCAGGATGGATCGCGCTCAGATCTACGCTGGTAACAGCGAAAGAAATGAGCAAAAATTCATATCGCCGTACGGCATTTGCCGTCCGTCTCAAATCGCAGTGATACAGGACGTATCCTGAAAATCCACCAAACGAAAAGGAGTTCACTCCATGCTTATCCTGACGCGTCGCGTTGGCAAAACCATCGTCATCGGCAACAACATCAGTGTCACCGTTCTTGGGGTCAAGGGAAATCAGGTTCGCATCGGCGTGAACGCCCCGCAGGACGTCGCCGTACATCGCGAAGAGATTTACGAGAAGATCCGCCAGCGAGATCCCGCCAGGGAAAGTGCCACCGCCTGAGAAAGGCGCAGCTGGCCTACATGGGGACGGTGGTGCTGCTCCCGCCCCCATCGCCACCCCTCGCCGCCGTGCGAGAGGCATGAGTCCACAGCAAAAGCCAGGCGATCGTCGCCTGTAGGTATGGGTGGAACAGGACAGATGCTGTCTGCTCCCCGGCCGCAAGCACCACACCGGCTGCGAACCCCCATAACCCCGCACAGAAGAGCAGGAAAGTCGCCATTGCGTGCAGCGGCGTGAACTGCATGCGCCGACCCGAGCGCAACCTCGCTCGCGTCGAGATGATGACCCAGGTGAAGTAGGTCACCACCATCAAGAACCCGATCAAGGGTGCTTTGATTGCGACGTACCCCATCACGATCCCTACTGACGGCGCCTTGTAGGCGATCAGCAGGGATCTCAGACGATCAAGCTTAGTGCCTCTCATGCGCCTGCAGGCCAAGCGACAGCGAGGTCTTCTGGTGCTTGCGAAACAGGATCGCACCGATCAATCCGCACGCGAAGGAGATCGACAGTGCGATGACATCGTAGTTGCCAGGACCCGCCACCATCATCCCTGATCCGAACGCGCTGGCCAGGCTCAACGTGCCGAACGAGACCACAGTCGCGATGCGACCGTGGAGTTCATTGTCCGACCGCGACAACAGGCGGTAGAACGCCACCCATCCCAGGCATGAGCTGGCGATCACCAGCGCCAGCAGGGGGATGGGGTAGTAGATCGCCGCCATGCCCAGCAGGAACGCTGCCAGTGGCAGCACGATGCAGGCGACGCAGAAATCGCGTCCGTCTGCGGCCAGTCTCTTCGCGAGCAATTTCTTGTTCATTTCCAACCTCACTCGTTACCTGGATCGATCTGGATTTGCATGACGCCAGTGGCGCCGACCGTTGCTCCACCCCCGGGCGTACCGAGGCGCAATTCCAACTTGACCGGCGTTGTCCGCCCCGCTTTCCGGATGACCAGCGTCACGTACTTGTCCTGACTGTCTTCCGCGCCCCACGACACAGCCTGTGGGCTGTACACGTAGTCAGTGCCCGAAACTGCTGTCTCACCTACCGCGGCCACGCTCACGCTCACGCCGGCAGCGTTACCGTAGCGCTTCAGGCCTATGCGAACCTCGCGCTCGTCAAGCCCGGGCGAGTGCTTGATCGTCCGGTACCCAGTCACGAAGGTGACCTCGCCTGGCACGGTGCCGCTTACAGCGGTCGGGTTAGACGGCACCATCCCTTGCAGCATCGCATCGATCGAGTTCACGGCCGCCTCCGGGTCGGTTTCGGCCAGCTGGGCATTCGTACGATCCAGCGAGTTGACACGGTCATCATTGATGCTTGAGCCAACACCGGTGAACTGCTCCAGCAGCGAGCTGCTGTTGTTGAGGATGCTGGCCATGTCCGGGAACATGTCGCCCAGCATCATCCGGCCTTCCAGATCCGACGTATCCATCCCCGTGGTGTTCATCTGGGCGAACTGGGCCGGTGACACGCCACTGCAATCGGGGTTCTTCGCCGTGCCCATGCCCTTGACGCCCATATCACGGAGCTGCTCACGGATCATCTTGGTCATCGGCGAGTTGAAGCAGCAATGGCGTTGGCGCCGGTCGATACAGAAGCCCAGCACGCGCTTGCGGCAGTACTCACCCAGGTACGTGCAGGTACCGGTCTCCTTCTTCGCTGCCAGTTCCTTTTCGTCCGAATCGCAGTACCAGCCCAGGCTCGGGAAGACCTCGTTCTTCATCGTTCCCATGAAGTCCTTCATCACGTCTTCCATCCGCGGCGGGCTACCGCAGCTGGGCGAGGTACCACCGCCGCTGAGCATGTCCTGCAACCCGGTGAAGCCCTTTGAAAGGTCATCGAACGTCGCGCCGCCAGCCATGAAATCCGACCCTGACTCCTTATCCTCTGGCGACAAAGCGTCGAGCTTGCACTGCACGGACTCAGAGAACTTCTTGTGCAGTATGTCGCCGAACGACTTCCACCATTCACCATTGGTCTTCTTCGGGTCGATTTTTCTCGTGCAGCAGTTGAGTAGCCCCCCCAACGCCTTCATGCAGTCATAGGACTTCCCGTCAAAGAAGCGCAGCGTGTCCATGGTGTAGTTGCCCTGAGCTGACGCATAAGCATCGGGATCACTCTCAACCGCATCGCCCATCCCTCCGACCAGCTTGATCGTGTCCCACACATCGAACACGCTCTGCGCTTTAGCGTCAGCCACAACGCCGTCCAGAATCGTGCTGCCAGCCTTCTCAAGCATCGAAATGATGACAGGTACTTCCGGATTACCCGGGCCACCCGGGCCACCCGGACCGCCAGGACCACTGCCACCTACCTGGACGTAGTCGGTCATCATGTTCTCGCGGATGACCAGGTGTGCCGCGGTCTTCCTCATCGAAGCCGCGGTGGACTCCTGGGGCTCATCAAGATGCTCCGTGCAGGAGCCGTCTGCGCACAGCGCGAGGTTACCGTGGCACACCTTGTTGTCATGCACGATAATGTCCTCGCCCTCCACCGGCGTTCTGCACTTGTAGACGTCGGTCTCGATCCGGCAGATCGGGTTCTCCGCCGTTCCACCCCAGCCATCCTCGTTGCAGAGCGTCCGCTGGAAAGTGCACATGTCGTTGTCGCGCAGTTCTGCGCAGTTATCGAATGGGCCACCCTCAATGGTCTCGCAGACCGTCCCTGCCTCGGTTTCGTGGCAGATCTCGCCATCGTTGATGTTGCGGCAGTCCAGGTAACGTTCGGCCCGCTTGCACGTTGCCGGCGCGCCCGGGAACAGCGGATCAACCGCCGGCGGAGCCCCACCACCCGCCATGTTGTCCCACGTGAACCTCAGGCGGTTAGGCCCGCACGGGCCAAGTGCCTGGGCATTGGCAGTCGGCACCAATGAGTTCAGTACCTGGTCGAAGAGCCCAGCGATCTCGACTGGCACTTCAGGATTGGTGGGGCCACCCGGCCCGCCGCCCCCGCCGCCGCACGTACCGTTGTCACGGATGCGAACCATCCAGCCATTCGCCGCGCTTGGCGTTTGAGTGATTCCGGTGATCACGGCCGCGCTCCCGCGCTGCAGGACCTCCATCTGGAAGTTCGAGATCGTTGTGACGCCAGAGGGAATTGACCCGGCGATACTCCAGCTGTATGTCGCACCACTAGTAGCGGTGTTGTACTGCGCTACGTACTCACCAGAGGAAACCACTCCACCCACATTGCCAGGATCAAACTCTTCAACGCACCGCCATGCGGCCGTACACATCTCATCGCCTTCTGCCTCACAGTCGCCCGTCTCGACGATCTCTGGCGCGGTCGACGATGTCTGAACCTGCCAGAACAACCTGATGTCGGGCTGTGTCGGGGTAACGGTCCAGTCAGAGCGCGTCGTGCGGAACGTCGCTCGCCAGGAGTTGGCCAGCGTCGGCGGCTCGACCTGCGTCACAGCCACGCCGGTGCCGGGAACAATGACTTCCCAGCCGTATCCCTGGATCGTCTGCGTCCCGGCCGGGAGGTGCGCCGAAATGTCGACTACTGTCAGGTTCGCACCCTCGCCTTCACAGTGGCGCTCACGGACGCCTTCGGCGCAATTGCGACCCTCGCCCGGGAACAGTTCGTCCCCGCCAAGCTCCAGCATCTGAGTCGTGAGGTCGATGTTGTTCACGGTTGCCGGCAACGGCCTAACGCAGCGCCAGCGGACCGGGCAGGATGGCGATACCGCACCGTCGGCCGCTCCAGAACAGTCACCCTCGGTGATGATCGAGTGGTCGTACTGGACGGGCCCAAGGACGTTCCACGTCATCATGATGTTGGGTTTCACCGGGGTGCCGGGCACCGCGTAGTTCCGAATCACATTGAAGGTGGCCACCCAGCCATTGGCCAGGCTAGGTGCCGAGACCAGGGTCACCGCGAGTTGCCCCTGCGGATTGGTGACATTCCACGCGAAGTTGGTGATTTCTGTGGTTTCGGCTGGCAACAGGTCGCCGATCGGGATCTGGGTGCTGATGTTGCTCGATCCATTACAGACCCTGGACAGCAGGCCTTCCACACACGCATTGCTGGCACCCGGATACAGCAACGGCTCACCCTGCACCATTGGCAAGGTGATGGCCTGCCCGTTGATGGTCGTCGGTGCTGATGCCGCACAACTCCAAGAAGTCGGACAGGCTGTTGACCCCGGGTCACTGCAATTGCCGGTTTCCCGCAGGCTAAGAACGATGTTTGTTTCCGAGACAGTGAACGTGATCCGCACCTGCACTGGATTCGGCTGGAAGGTGTAATCGGTTCTCCGAACCTCAAACCCTGCGTTCCAGCCGTTCGCATAGGTCGGTGGCACCACCATCTGAACGGTGACCCCCGCCTGCGGGTTGAGGACCGTGAATGCCAGATTCGTGATCGAAGTAACGCCGGCGGGGATCTGGTCGCCGATCGGCACGCTGGTACCAAGGGTCGAGGTGCCGCTGCATGTCCGGCGCAGTTCACCTTCCACGCACGTCGTGCCAGCCCCAGTGAACAGGGCCGGTAGTCCGGATACCATCCCGGCGGTCACGGCAATGCTGTTGATGGTCGTAGGCGCAGTACGTGTACAGGTCCAGGCAGTCGGACACACTGCGGAACCAGGGTCGCTGCAGTCCGTGGACATGGCTGTCGCGCCTACCTGGCCCATGGCAAAGATTGAGGCGGTTGCTGCAGCCCAGAACTCATCAGAGCCCCAATTCATTACCACCGTTCCGCCGGTGTCGCGTACGCTCCAGTTGTACGTCGTGCCTGAAATCTGCCAGGTCAGCGTGACGCTCGGCTGCGCCACAGCGGCGAAATTGGTCCGCGTCACGTTAAAGCGCGCCACCCAGCCATTGGCCAGCGCCGGCGCTTGCAGCAGGCTCACCGTCACGCCGGCCTGCGGATTGCCAACCGACCAGGCGAAGTTCTGGATCGCTGTCGTGCCGGTTGGGATCAGGTCGGCGATGGACACATCAGAGGAAACGGCCACCGAGCCAGAGCACGCGCGATTCAGCTGTGCGCTCGCGCAGGTGTTTGACGCCCCTGGAAATAGCGGAGCACGCTCATTCGCGATCGGTACCGTAACGAGTTGTCCATTCACGGTTGCCGGGGCATTGGCCGTACAACTCCATTGCGCGGGGCAGTTCGGTGATCCCGTATCACCGCAGTTGCCAGTCTCCACAATACTGTGGGTTACTCCGCCGATGTGAGCATTCCAGTACATCGTTATCGATGGATTCGCTGGGGTGCTTCCCCAATTCGTTCGAACCACCGTGAAGTTTGCAACCCAACCATTGGCCAACGAAGGTGTTTGCGTCAGGTTTACCGTTACCCCTGATTGTGGGTTATTGGTTACAAAACCGAAGCCGGAGATTGACGTTGTGCCACTCGGAATCAGGTGTGCGATGCTTATGCTGTTGTTGGTGCTCGGGCTACCAGTACAGGTACGAGAAAGTTGACCGGAAACACAAGCTGCCTGCGCTCCCGGAAACAGAGCCGGCAGAGCAGACACCTCACCAATAGAAACAGAATGACCATTGATAGTTGTTGGTGCTGATCCTTGGCACGACCAGGACGTCGGGCAGTTCGGGCTACCCGTGTCGGCACAGTTTCCGTTTTCGATCACGCTCCACGTTTTCGCAACCTCGCTTACCTGATAGTCGAGCCTGTAGGTCACCGACTGATTGCTGCATGTCGTGGCGTGGAAGTTGAAGAATGACGTCTGGAACACATGTGCGCCTGCCGCAGCACTCCAAGATGCACCTGTCCCAGAGGGCCAATCAGCCGGCATCGGCCCCATGAAGGACGCGTTCGTGTAGTCGATGACGGCAGGCGGCGGTCCGCACCCACTGAGTTTTGTAGCCCGCAGGTTGTAGATGGCCGCGTATTGGGGCTCAAAGATGTGAAGAGCAGGCCCATCAAACCCCATGCTTCCGCCCACATTCCCCCAGTTGTAGGTCCATGTTTGGGTCTTGTTGGCAAGCACCGTTCCACCAGTAACCCATCGTTCACGCGTGCATGACAATCCGCCAACCTCATTGTTGACGTTCAGCGTGCCATTCATGGTCTGCGCTTGGGTCGAACTTGTGTTGACAACATTGATGGATCTCGTGCAACTCAAACCGCCAGATTGATTGTCGATCCCCAGCGAGGCTGTACGTGAACCATTCGTCGTCGTAGCCACCGAATCAACCCAACGCTCACGTCGGCAACTCATGCCGCCCATCTCGTCGTTGATCGCCAGTGCCGCGTCCTTTGACCTATTCTCACTCGTTACAACGGCGTCAGCCCAACGGTACCTTCGGCAACTCAATCCAGCCGTCTCCGTCGTGATCTCCAAGTCACCTGCTCGACTTTGCGAGAGGTTCTCCTGGTGTGAGGTCACGTGACGCTCTCGCCTGCAGATCTCGCCTGCGGTTCCATTGTCGATGTTCAGAAGCGCCCGTTGGTCCTGATCGTAGGTGACCGTGGTGGTCACGTCCTGGTATTCACGAGTACACATCGCGCTCTGACTGAAATCAGGCACGCGATCACACGTCATTTCCTCTTCCGTGTAGGCGTTTGACGGCTGCGTCTCGACCGTGGTGATGGTCTCGCACTGCATTGGATCCTCGCCCTGCACCAGGCCTTCACGACCCTCCTGCAGGGCGGGCAATGTTGAGTTCCAGAACAGCTCATCATCCTTGACCTGTTGGTCGACCTCTTTCGCCCTCACCGCCGACCGCTCGAAAGTACGGAATGCCTGACCCTCCGGGCCGCGATCTTCTGCAAGCTCTGCCTCCTTCGCTTCAGTCGTTGTCCGGAGCGTTTGCAGATCGGAGCCAGACTCAGAAAGGTCATTGAGTGAATCAACCTTCGACTGGTTCGCGTTCGGCGTGAGCTTGTTCACGTCGATCACGCGCCCGTCGACGGTCACTTGACCAGCGCCGCGCTCGCCCGTGCCTTCTGTCAGCGTCGGCTGATTCGTCTCCTGCCTGACGTGCTCCCCCTGGCCGAAGGTCGCACCGTCACGCGCAATCTGCTCCTGCTGTGCCTTCGTCAAACCCTGCTGCGAGAACGCCGGCATGGATGCGCCAAGACATACCACTCCGAGCAGAGTGAGCAACGATGTAGTGATGATCTGGCGCATTGTTTTTCCCATCCAAATGACTTACTGCCGCTTTCGTAAGGTGTTGTAAACACTCAATAAAACGTGTAGCAACATTCCTTGTAAGTCCACTGCATGATCACGCGTTCTTCGCCAACAACCGGGATCTTCCGGTGCTGTCCCCACTTCATCGAAGAGGCGCCAGTCCAGTTGTTCGTCGTACGCTGAGGCATTGGCCAGAAGTTCTGATAGCGGTACTGCTGCTTCGGATAGACGAACCAGAACGCATCAGTGCAGACAGCCCTGTTTCCGTAGGTCAGCTTCGCAAGGCCGCGACGATGCATCGCGGCCACGCCACGCGTTCCTGCAAGGAACTGCGACTCAACGGTTGCCTGTACTCCGCCCTTACCTGCGTATGGGTACAGCGACCCCCACGATCCAGCGCACCAGATTGCGGTATCAATCGGCTTGCTTACGGTTGAAGCAACCGCATCTGCCATGCACGCGGCCTTCGCATACAAGCTCGTAAAGACCTTGATCTCTGGATGCGTGTACAACGCAAGCATCTCGTTGTCCCATGTCGGGTCGAACTCCGTGAAGTAGATGTACGACATGTCGCCCCCCCATCCACCAGGCGAGCAGAGCGAGGACATGTACGACTCCATCAGCTCGTACACAGGGAACGTCAGCCAGTGCCAGTTGTAGAAGCTGCCTTCCCGCACATCGTGGCCACCCGTTGCCCCCACACGCGATGGACCACCATCAAGAGCCATCACCGAAATGCCACCCATTCCTTCCGATCCTGAACCTCCCAGCGTTTCGCCAAACAGGATCGGTGAGCACCACGGCTGGCGGGTCAATTCCATCGTATGCGTCGGGAACCACATGCCCCAGGTGATCCCTGGTGAGGGGATTCCGTAGGTACGTCCCGGGCACACACAGATGGGTGCAGCCGTCTTCGACGGGAGCTTGCTTGTCTCGCCGGCGAGCGGGATTCCCGCGATCTTGATTGGGAAGAAGCAAGTCCAGCACAGATCGGACAGCGCCTTCATCTGTGAGTACATGCCGCTGTCAGGACAGGTTGCCGACGTGACAGAGGTCTGCGCGAACGCTGGTGATGCCGCAAGCAGCGAGGCAAACAACAGCAACTTGAGTCTGGTGATGATGTTCATGCGGTGGCCACCTTCAATCCATTGTCGGTTTCCGCGCCATCGAGCCGGCTGATGCGGATGCTTTCGGGTGCGACGACACCGAAGCGCGTTCCACCGCGCCTGATCAGCCTGGCAGAGATGCTGATGCCATTGCCCAGTTCGACGAATTCGCCTTCCCTGCACCACATCCGACCGCTCTTGTCGGTCGCCGGAAGACAGCGGCGAGCGTCCTCGTTCAGCCCCTTGATTAGGAGTTGTGCGGAGCCACGCCGTACGCCCAGCAGCTCGAGCTGGTACGCATCACCGAGGAGCAGGCCTTCACCGAGCTTGCGATACATGACGAGCATTGGCCACTCCTTGTGAGATTTCTTCGCGCGAGAACTCACGCACCACCAGCACCCTGTTACCGCCCTCGATCAGGGTCGGCACCTTTTCGATATGGAAACGTTCCTTCAGGTGATCTTCCAGGAGGTAAACCATCCGGCCGACGTCGAGGATCAGTCGGTCGTATTCTTCCCACCCCCCTTTCTCCATCGGGAACTCGGTCGCAATGATGCGAACCTCTTTACCCTCATTGGCGAGCACCTGCCGGCGTGCCCACGCAACCTGAGCGTCGTCACTGCCATTGATGATCAGCAGCTTCATGTTGAAAGGCATGACATCGAACGGGTTCAGGCGCTGGCCCGGATATGCGAGCACCGTGCCGTCAGGCGCCGTGATCGTCTCGGTCATGACAACAGTCGGGTCGACGTTTCGAGTCCGGCTCTTCGTTGCGGTGGGCAGTCGCGTCCAGTCACGCTTCTCCCAGAACTCCTGCAACTGCTTCCTGCCGTAAGCCTCGAAGTCGATCTTCTTGGCCTGCTCCTGCAACAACGTGATCATGTCTATCTCGTCGATGGTCTCGGTCGCACCAGAGCGCCCGAGGTCGCCACGACGGCCGCTCCGCACCTGATCCTCAAGCCATCGCGGGTTGGCGATACCGCGAACCGTTGCGACGACACGTCCGTTATCGTCGAGCTTCGTCAGGGTCGGCACGACTGTGACGTTGTTGTCCGTGAACTGCGTTGGATCGATGATGATCCGCGGGATGGCGTCGCCTGCCTTGAAGACGTGGAGATCACTGACCAGCTTCATGATGTCGGCGAACTTCTGCCCACGCTTCAGTCCACGGAGCACCAGCACCATGTCCTGATTGGCTTCCGCCTGTGCCAGTGCCGTCTGCAAAGCGGGACGGCCCATCGATTGGCTGATGTACAGCTGATAGCGCACGGGCGGTCCATCTTCCGCCTGCTGGGCCAACTGCCCTGCCCCTCTCAGGTTCCGCTGAACAAGGTCATCGTTCTCCAGCAGCTTCGCGACATCGCCATCGACGCGTGCCAGCGACGACGAAACGATCTGCCGGGCCTCTTCCAGAAAGCGCTCTTGCGACTTCCGTGCAGCCTCCTCAGACAGATTCGTTTCCGCCCCGACGATTGCCGCAGCGTTGTTCCGGATCCCAATTCCCTGGTGGAGGAGCCGGTCATCGCCGTTCATCTCCTCCGCAGCCTTGCGACGCTGCTCAAGCAGCTCAGCCGCTTCTTCCTTGGCCAGTCCGCCCGGGCGTTGCTGCGCGAACGCCAGCGCCCCGACGAAGAGGCTCAGGCACATGCCAATCATGATTGACGTACGAAAATTCTTCACCACAGCCTCCATGCCTTTCCGATAACCTGATTTGTCTTGATCGTTCCCCAGTAGCGACCGTCGTATGAACGCGGCAGCGTGCCCAACATCAGAAGCTCGCCCTCCGGTACCACGTACGATCTCGACACGGATTCGACCGAGCGCCCGGACTTCTTCAGAACCGTCTCGTTCAGCGGCCCCCAGGGCTGACCATTGATCGCTATCCCGTCAGCGCTCACGACGACTTTGTCCCCCGGGACTGCGGCCACGATCTTCGCCACCGATCTACCGTCCTCAAGGAACGGCGTCAGGCCCGCCGATCGGTACGCGATGATCTGCCCACGGACGATTTCGTCTGGCGGGGTCTGCTTGACCAGGAAGGCAGTGCCCGGCAGGCACTTGATCTCCTGCGTGTTGAGGCCGACACGCCAATGCGAGATCACCCCTTCGAACAGCAGGATCAGCACGATCGCCGTGATCGAAACGAAGTTCATGACAAAGGTCGAACTCCAACGCTTTTCAGGCGCCGGCTTCCCACCACGGATGACCTTTGCGAGATAGGCGCCGGCATCCGATAGGACGTCACCGAAGGAGCGCTTTACGTCGGCATTCACTGGGCCACCTCGTACTCAGCGGGGTACGCCACGATGCTGCTCTTGTGGATGACCACATAGCCCTTCTCGGCAAGCACCTCGCCGACTTTGTAGGCGGATACCGCAGCCTCATCAGCCGACATACGCCGGTTCTTCGACAGCTCGTCCATCACGATGCTGTTGACGTCGATGATCGCAAGCGGCGGTCTTGCGTCGATGTCGCCCTGCATCGCTTGCAAGAGGTTCGTGACGTAGACGACCGAGCCGACGACACTGGCGGTGAGGATCACCGCCATTACGCCTACAACCCTGGTCAGACGCACGACCTTGCCCTGCAGCTGCTCCAGCGTGTCGGGGCTCGGCGCATTCGTTTGTTCAGAAGTGTTGTCCATAACTGTTCCTTACGCAGCCTTGCGTTCGTTGAGAATTGCGTTGATCGCATCCGGCAGCGAGTAGCCACGGTCCATGTAGCTCTTCTTGGCAGCCACGTCCTGAGCTCGCGTCGAGTACAGCAGCTTGTTGAAGTCGCTAACGACCAGACGTCCAACACCAACGCCCCAGGAGTTGTTCACGAAGATCTCCGAGTACTCGCCCTGGACGGTATGCACCGTTTCGAGCAGCCTCAGCGCACCTTCCGAGATCGGCAGTCGGTCCTTCTGCTTCAGCAGCGCCAGCGAGTCCGACTTCTGTGAGAGCAACCACTTGTGGGCACTGTTCTCCAGGATCGCTTCCGATCCATTCGAGTCGTAGAAGTCGTTGATGCTCTGCGTGCACACCATTGCCGTCGCGCCGAACTTTCGCAGCTGCCGGTACCAGGAAATGATGAACTTCGCGGTTTCGTTGGACGCCAGCAGCGAGAAGGCTTCGTCGATCAGGAGGATCTTCGGCATCTCGCGCGGCAGGCTGTCCATGGCCTGCTGGATCTGGTACATCAACTGGAGCAGCACCACGCGTTGGAGATGGACGCGGCCGGTGAGCTGCTGGAGCTCAAGGATCACCAGCTGGTTGTTCAGGTCGCAGTTGTTCGGCCCGTTGAAGAAGCGACCGTACTCACCTTCGCTCGTGAAGGGCCACAGCTGCTGTCCAATGTCCGTCAGGCGCCCCTTGTCGCTATCGGACTTGTCCGCAAGCAACACCTTCGCCACCGCATCGATGTCCGCATTGTTCCCATGCTTCTCCCAGACCTCATTGAGTACACGCTTCAAGCCCGACGTCTGGAAGTCATCAAGACCCGCCTTCGGCGCAGCCATGATCTCGATGATGCTCGCGATGATGTCCGCTTCCTCTTCCCATACCTTCACCAACGGGAACGGGTTGATGCAGATGTCCAGTTCGTGCGAGAACTCGATGTAGGTACCGTCGATGTAGCCTGCCAGCGGCTTGTACGAGAACCCCTTGTCGATGATCCAGGCACGACCACCGATCGAAAGGAAGTTGAAGATCACTTCGTTGGCCAAGAAGCTCTTGCCTGCGCCCGATTGGGCAGCAACCACGACATTCATGTTGCCGTCGGTGTCGTTCGGCGACACGCGCATCAAGTTCCCGTCGCGGGCAAACAGGGTCAGCAGAGGAGTGCCCGTCCCACGCCACGAACCCAGCACCGGAAGCAGCGGAACCACGAATCGCGTGGGCAACTTGCGGTAGCGGTTGATGGCCGAGGCGGTATCGTCGTCCGACGCGAAGGGCAGAAGCTGCGAGAACAGAGGCAACACGCAGTAGCGGTCCTCCATCAGTTGGAAGCCAAGCTCGCGCATCATCGCCTGGGCCTCCGTTGAGGCCTGGACAACACGGTCTTCGTTCTCCGAGATCACCGCGATGCCGATATAGGCCTTGACCATCCGGTCACCGTCTTCCACGGCTTCCAGCGCAGCCTTGAGCGAGCGATGGCGTCGCCCCCATGCAGGGATGTACTTCGCCAGCGGCCCGTCGATCTGCCTGGTTGTCCAGGCAAAGTCCTTCTCCATCTTCCCCCGGATACTCTCGTGGTCCGGGTACAGGATGTTGACGGTCACCACCATCGGGTCGCGAAGCGCCTTCTGGCCAGTCATCAGGTTGGCCAAGTACCTCATGGCCATGCCCGGGTAGATGTACTCAGGGTATCGCTTGACCGAGAGCACGCGCACCTTTGCGTGCTCGCCAAGGTGAAGCTGCTTCCAATCCACATCCACGGCGTTGTCGCCGTCCAGTATCTGGTTGCAGATGAGCTGCGAGTCGTCGTACTCAGACCAGGGCGATCTCCGCCATACAGCTTCGGGGCCGTGGTTGAGGATCGACTCCATGACGCGGATGTACTTCGCGGGGGTCAGATCCTCGAAACTGAAGCCCAGATTCTTCAGCGTGGAATTGAATGTGTTGCGCAGCTCATTCAGTTCCAGCATGTCTTCGCGTGTGGGTTCTTTCACGCCGTGCTGCACCTGCACGCTGATCAGGAGTCGCACTTGGCCGAGCTTTGCGCCTGCCACCTGCGAAATCGGGCGTTTGGTCAGGTCGCGCATGAACTCCACGCGCGCATCGCACATCTGTCGCAGAAGACCGTTCTTCTGGCCATGGCGCATGACCTTGTAGTCGTGCAGTGTTTCTTCGATATCCGGCGACTTGTACAGCGTGAACTGCACCAACGTCCCTGTCGGGTAGTGCAGGTTCAGGAGTGCGTTGAGGCCCTGCATCGTCTGGTCATCGAACCCTGACAATGGATCCGAGATGACGCCAAAGCCCAGCCGGTCTGGGCTCAGTACGAAGATGTTGTCCTCGTCCGAGTACGCGTGAAGCGTTCCGAACGTGCGGATCAGATTCTCTTGGCGCTCTTGCGGATTGATCTTCACTGACAATGTCCTTTTGCCTGGTATTCGTTTTCGGCGCTGAAAAAAGAAAGTCCCCGGATCGTTCGAACCGGGGACTCGGTACACGGGATGCCGTTGGCTGTCGCAAACGGCATCCGTGCCGCGTTCCCGCGAGTTCGCTTAGATCGCGAACGTCACCAGGTTGTCGATGATGCCCGGGCCGTAGAACATGATCAGCGCGAACGCCAGGCCCAGCACGATCGCCATGGCGGACTGGCGGACCAGGCCGATGCCCATGCCGATGATGAAGGCGGCGACGGCGAACAGCTTGCCCAGCGAGCCGGTGGCCCAGTTCGACAGGGTCGTGTAGACGGTGTCGAAGGTGGTGTCGGTGCCGGCCAGCGCGGAGCCGGAAGCCACGAGCAGGAGTGCGCTCATCGCGCCGTACTTCTTCAGTCCATTCTTCAGGTTCATGAGATGATTTCCTTGCAGGAGTAGTGGAACGGCCGTTAACTGCCTGGACGGTTGGCCACAGCGTTGGCACTTGACGCTGGCGCTTGCGACTCCTTCGCAGCCTTGTCTCCCAGGCCTTCCAAGAGTCGATACCCGCCTGCGTCCTGTTGCGCCGGCGAACCGACGTTCCAGCGGCGGGGCTCGATCTCCGTGAAGATCGTTCCTGGCATGTGCAGGGAACCGCTTTCGTCTTCCCATGCACTGACCAGGATTCGCATCACCTTCGCGTCAGCCCGAACGGGATCTGCTGAAGGTGGCGCGTATTTCTGCTGCACTGCAGGCCGACTGGCCGCAGGAGCTTGAACATTCGGCGCGTTCACAACGACCGAGAGGGTTTCACCCTCAGGCACCACGTCCGCGTATTTCACCGGCTGGTACGCCACCGGGCGACGCGGGCCCGTAGGCTGCGCGACCGGCTGCTGTACCGGCTGCACAACAGGCGCAGCAGCCGGGGGATTTTCAACCCGCGCCCTTCTCGGCTTCTCCTCGGAAGGAGGAGCCACGAAGTCCGCGTTCTCCGTTCTCTGATATACGTCCGACAGCGCCATGCACTTCACGCCATCCGGAACGGGGCACTGCGCCTTCTTCTTCGCCGAGGCACAGGCGGGCATCAAAGCGACGATCGCCAGGGCCAGCAGCGTGCACTTCATTGTGTCGGGCGTGTAACGTTCCATGTGATTCACTCTACGTTCTGGTTTCTGTCAGGTTTGTCGTAATTGGTCGATTAGCGTCTTGAATTACGACGTCGAAACGACTTTCGATCAGTTGCCCGACGGTGCCGCGCTGTTCCGCAACGTCGCGAGCTCTCTTCCGCGAGTCAGCACGATCGTGATCCTGCGACCACTGTCGATATTGATCGTCGGGTGCAGTTCATCAGCGCGCTCCAGGTACCATTGCGATATCCGGTCCAAGGCTGATGACGTTCCAGAGATAGCGCCACTTTCCAGGCTTGACGAAGAGACGCCGCCAGTACCGCCGAAACTCAAGTTGGTGCCGCCACCGAAAGCACGGGACAAGCCGTCTGCAAAGCCAGCAATCGTCGCCCTGCCCAGAACTGCGCCCTGCTTCGTCACCACCTCGCCACGCAATCCGGCGCGGCCGTCTTCACCAACGGCGTAACCAGCAAGCGATACTTCGATGATCGATCTGTCTTGACGGGTGCATGCCATCGTGATGGCACGCATCATCGCTCGCTCGCTCGCCAGGTCTCCCACGGTCTCAAGCAGCACAAAGCATTCCTTGATGTCCGCTCTGTACCTGTTCGGAAGAATCGCGTCGTGCTTGATCCTTGCCAGAACGGGGATCGGGTCCTTCATCGCTGTTTTGCCGCTTGGCGCATCCACACCTGACAGCAGCACGCCTTGCAGGATCGAACCTGCAGGCAGATAGAACCGATCCGCGTCTCTCACACCAGAAGGCTGTCCCTGCCCTAGTTGTGCTTGACCTCCACCGGGCTGAGCGGGCGGTTCAGACGATCCCGCGGGCTGTCCGGTCGATGGCGCACTAGCCTGCGCTGGAGGAGCTCCTGCCGAATTCATCGATCCAGCCTGGTGGATGGCGCGTATCCCACCGAATGTCTGCGGTGGCGGGACAGCGTCTTGTTCAGCCACCGCAGGCGCAACAACGCCAGCACGCGCTCCACCAGTGGGCCCTCGTGCCGCTTGCATGTCGCCAAGCTCCTGCTGCTTGCGAACATCGGCAACCTCGCTACGCAACCGGGCAATTTCGTCGACAACCCGTTGCCCCTCCGACCCTGCACCGGACGTAGACTGAGATCGATCAATCTGGTTCTTCAGGCGAGAAACTTCACCTTCAAGCTGGCGATTCTTCGCAAGGGCATCGCGAACATCCCTGCTGACCGCCGACACACCCAGGTCCCTTGCGCCTTCATCAGGCATCAGGGCGTTCTGGATCTTGCCCTGCGCCGTTTTTGTGTTGAATCCTTTCGAGTCATCCGAACCCGAGACGATCATGTAGGCCGCGATCATCACGAATGCGCCAGCCAGGCCCAACATGATCTGCTTCTTACGAGTCGGATCAAGTTCCTTCCAGCGCTCTGCCACCGCGCTTGGCTTCTTCATGCTTTCCTTGGTGGCCATTAGTTGCTCCCCAGAACCGACGGTCTTGTCGCGGCGTCGTAGGGATCGGCGTACGTGCCAACGACCATGTACAACTCAGTCGATTGACCGGGTGAAAGCGAAGTCGACGGCCACGCTGAAACGGCCCGCAGCTCTCGTCCAGTACACAGGTCCTCTCGGATGTCAGCGTGGCTGTAGCTCGTGTTGGTGGCCTTTGCGACGATCACCTTGAATGCCCCACCGGACAGAACCTGCATGGGCTGCACATGCACACCTGGAATCGAGCAGCTCGGCGTACCGGCAACCGGATATCCCGGCAGCGCTTCGTACCCGTACCCATCCGGGATGCGCCCCTTGGCGATGTCTCTCAGCAGTGTGGTGAGCGTTTCCAGGTACGGATGCTGACCCTCTGTCGCGAGGGCCTGGGCCGTTGAGCCTGGCCGGCGCGTGGCTGCCCCAGCGTCTGACCACCCGTTGACGGTGACGGTCGTCGACACCGGCGCCATTTCCTGAGGAACGAGCGTCAGCGAGATTGCGAATTCCGGTGCGCCCTCGTCGAAGATGAAGAGGCTGACCGGGGTCTCGTTCGGCGTTGCCAGGTAGACGATCGATCCTTCGATGCTCGTACTGGCCGTGCTCGTCGTGCGCAGCGTTGGTCTTGCGAATGGAGTGACGATTCGGTTGATGTGATCCTTCGCGATCCCGTACGTGGAGTTCTGTCCAGACTCCACAGCAATCGACGACGGCGGCGCACGGAAGGATCTCTTCGGCTTCGGCGCAGGTGGCGTGCGATTGATGACATCGGCGATCACGCCCTGGTCTGTCGGCGAAGCCACTGCGCCACTTGGCATTGATTGCCCCGCGGGTGTCGCAGAGCTTGCCTGTTCGACGAACTGGTTGTTCACGGGAGATGCTTGACCTTTCGTCGCGTCCGCGATCGACACCACCGGCGGCCGGCTGCCGTCCAGGGGCATTTGCTGAGCACCAGCAACCCCGCAGACAGTGACGGCGGCGATCATCGTGAGAGCCCTCAGGGCTTTACTTTCCATGTTCAGGGACTCCTTGCTGCGCTGTTGGCTTCTTGTCGTGCACGCCTTGCTTCGACCTTCTGGGCCTCTTCACGTTTTGCGTTCCACGCTCCTTCGTACACCTCGAGCGAATCGACGCGTACGACGTAGTTGTTGACCTCGACGCCGATCTCGTAGGTGCGCAGCATTCGCTGCTCTGAGTTCTGCATGCCCCTGATCGTGTACTCACCGGTTACGACCACGACGTCCTTTTCCGGCACATAGAAGGCCGTTGACGGGACGAACTGGATGGTCAACTGCTCCGAAGAGATTCGGGCTGATTGCTCGGTGATGCCTTCCATCATCGCCCGGTATACAGACGGGCCCATGATCTTCCCGACGTGCTCGCTGACGTACTGCGCAGTGCGCGGGGTGACGTTGCCAAGCATCATCGCAACGTGAGTTGCCCAGGCTTCCTTGTATCCAGCGGAGGCATCCCGTTCCGAGAGCTTCGCCTCGCGTGACACGTCCGGTGGAACAAGAACGACCGTCTCGTTCACGTTCGTCACCAGCATTACCAGAACGATGTTGCTGATCGCCAGCGTCAAGATGATGTATCGGCTGAACTTGTTTTCAGCCAGGGATCCTTTCCAGGACTTGAGGTACTCAGGAAGTTTCATTGCGGGAAGATCCGGCGCTGGAACGGGTTGACGAGGGCTCTTCCTCTCAGCGGCAGCACGCCGTACCAGTAGCAAATGTGCTGTAGAAAGCCGTCGGGCTTCGAGTCGCGGTACCTGGCGAAAGCCCACCCAGCCACGCCGCCGATCAGCAAGCACAGCGCAAGCGTCTTCGTTGCCATCCCGATCAGCGCCATCGTTGCGAAGGGCACCATCTGGTCGACTGTCCAGAAGAGGATCTGTTGAGGCGCATCCAGATAGCGCGGGAACTCGAGCTGCTGTTTCATTGCCTCTCCTGGAGAGTGGTTTCTCCTTGGTTGAGGGACATTACTCGCCAGCAGCACATCGAAACTTCCGTAATTCCCGAGTTTTCAGCCTGAATTCCAGTTTCTTGCGGGCGGGGGTTGCAAAACATCCGGGCAAAAAAAAAGGCCGCGAGGCGGCCTTTAGGGGGGGTGTTCTGGATCAAGCGGATTCGAAATCGTATGAAGCGCTGTCCAGCTGTAGTGGGAGTTGTTCACCTTCGGCGAAGGCCTCGATCACGTGCTCAAGATCAAGCACGACTGAGTCCATACCGATATCAGAAGAAGCGAATGAAACAAGCTTCTCCATCTGTTGTGCAGAGCGGTCATCTTCAAGTGGCAGATACTCACCACCTTCATTCGTGAGTGCCGTTTCGCGAAGTGGCGGAAGCGCCACGTCATCGTGCTCTGCATGCTTTACGGCAGGGGTTACTGGAACCTCTACTGACGCAAGCTGTTGCAAGGACTCGCCCGGCATGGCACCCAGTGATTCAACAGGGACAGGCCGTTTTGCGTCTTCCTTCTTTTCTGCATCATTTCTGAATGCCGCTACAGCACCAAAAAGAACAATCGTCTGGAAGACGACCAAGCAGAAGATAAAACCGATCGGATTCATGTGCAGGCTCCTGAAAAAAAGGAAGGGCCTGCGACCCGAATGGGCACGCAAGCCCATAAGGGAGTTGGAAGGGGGAAGGAACCCCAGTCATCTGTGAGCGGTAGCTCAAGATGAACGCGTTATAGCGCAGATCACAGTCCAATTTCAAGCCTTCCCCGGGCTCTGGTAGCATTGGTCCCAGATGGCCCCCAAGGAGCCGACCATGAACCCGATCACCTTCATCCTTTCACTGCTGCTTTTCCAGGCGATCTGCGTCGCCGGCGTTGCGCTGTTCTACGCCCGGAGGAGAGTGGCCGGATCCCAAGGGACGCAGGACAACTCCCTTCGCTCTAGCGCCGGGAACGATGGGTTGTATCAGTCGGACTCCGCCCTGGATGGCTACGCCATCAATACTGACCAAGGGGTCACCATGGACAGCGTCTTCCGGGACTAGAACCCTGGTCGATAGCACACATGAAAGAGGGCCGCTAAGCGGCCCTCTTTTTTCATGCCTATGGCATCACTTTTCGTCAGGTTCGCCTTCACCTGCGGCGTCGCTGCTCGCCGGCATGGCGCCGCTCATCACGGCGTTGTAGTTTGCCTGCCAGCTGCTTTCCTTCCGGTCGGACTCCCCTTCTCTCACAGCCCTGTTATCCATTTGCATGGATGCCTGCCCGCGGAAGTGATTGAAGCTGTCTGTCCAGTTGTCGCTTGTAACCGCAGGGCCGGAGGACATGTCCATATGTCTGGCCTGATTCGCGGGCCCTTGCACAACCTCCGAAGAACTTGCCGGCGCGTCCTCAAGGGTGAAGGCTCGCCCGAGGTCTGACCGCGAACTCACCGGTACGCTCTCAGGCTGGGGAGAATCCGAGTCCCATTTGCCCAGCAACTTGTCCACACCCGCCTGCTGCCCTGGACTCAAAGACTCGTACGCCGCCGCAAAGTTGCTTGCCTGCTGTTCGGACAACGGCGCTCCGTTGCCAGCCGCAGCACGATACGTTCCCACCACAGTGGCCTCTGCAGAACTTAGGGGGGCACCCGTGTATTGACCGTCACCAGCGGCTGCAATCGAACTTGCTACATCACCATTGTCCACGGTGTTTCCCGCAGCCATGTTCCGCATGCCATCGATTCTACTGGAACCAGTCTGCGCGCTTCCGCCTCCCTGGTAGTCAGCAGTGTTCGATTCCGTTGCAACTTGCCTTGTTCTTTCCGACAGGATCTGCTGTCCACGTTCATAGCCAGCATCAAGCTGCTGTTGGCCAGCCTCTTTCACCGCACCACTGTCTGAGGCGAAGTTGCTGCCGTCGTAGCTCGCACCATCCCCGCCGCGGTATGCGCTTCCTTCCGCTCCACCAGCCATTGCAGTGCCCACTGGCAACCCCCACCCTCCCGCGGTGGCCATTGCCCCTGCCCTGCCCTCGCTGGTTGTCATTGACGAGAAGCCGCCGCTAGCGCGAGCCTCCGTGCCTGGTGCAGCACCCAGGTTCTGATCGTTGACCTCTTGAGCCGCCGAGCCACGGTTCGCTTCCGCCTGGGCTCCCAAGCTTCCTTGTGATGGAGGAGACGACGTGTAGGCACCGCCTCCCGAGGTTGTATTCAACGTGCCAGATGCGGTCATCAGCTGCATCAGCTGCATCTTGCCTTGCCCAATATTCTCCTGGTTGAGGTTGTCGGATGGGGCCGTTCCATTGAGCACCATCGCCGCGGCGGCGACATCACGCTGTGTAATCTCACGCCCATCAGCCGAATGCTGGCCAGTCGGCAAATCCTTGATTTTCCCCTGGAGACTATTCTTCGCATCTTGAAGCGCGGGCGCGCCATGCGTTTCGATCGCACTCTGTACCGCGCTTGCCGCCATCCCACCGTGGGAAATTCCTTGCGCTACTTGCGCCACGGTCATGTTCTGGCTTGATCCCGCCATCTCCTGGTAGCGCTGTCCCTGGGAGAACGTTTCGCTTGCCGAGCTCAGATCACGACGACTCTTCGACCAATCATCACTGCCAGTCAGTCGCGCTGAATCGGTACCACTGACCTGACCGAAGGATTCGACGGCCGATGTGTTGGCATTTGTCACCGCAGCTCTGACCGAGCTGCTTTGGTTCATGGCAGTGCCGATCTCTCTTGCAAGTCGTGTTGTTCCTTCCGCAATTTGCTGGGTCTCGTCCTTGCTGATGACGCCACCTTCGACGCCAACATTGACCATCTTGCCCAAGCTCGACAGCATGCGCCCGGCGTTCGCGTCACCAGCGTTCGCCTTTGCAGCCAGCCCCTCGATTGAGCTTGCAATGCTTCCGGTTCCGATCGAACCCTTGCCGGCCATGTGTGCACCAAAAGCCAGCATCATTCTCGCCGAGTCCTGGTCCGTAGCGCCAAACGTTACCTTTGAATCCTTCAGTGCCTGAAGGGCCTCACCCTGCTCCTTCGACGCCCTGCTGTCGTTTCGATCCGATGCGCGGACACCAGCCATCATGTCGCTGGTCAATGCCGACGCAACCTGCTTGCCTTCTCGCATCGCAAAGTCAGTGATCGACTGCTCAGCCGCCTGGTACTGCTTCGACGATTCAATTGCAGAGGATCCACCGAATTGGAAACTTGGGACATCCGTTCCTGTTCCCGTGGAACCTGCACCATACGAGTGCGTCATGATTCCAGAACGCTGAATCGCTGGTGCCGCACTGGCCACGTCTGGAGTCGGCCCTCGCTCATTGATGACGTCACCGCCCTTGAAAGTTCCCGCCAGGCTCGTCGCCGTGTACGCGGACCCCATCAGGAACATCAAACTGATCATCGGTGTCGCGGCAGCCAGCATTGATCCAGTCGCGAGCCAATCCATGACGCTCGACTGGATGTGTGTCGATGCCGCGACACTCCCTATCTGATATTGGGCATCCGACCCTGCGTATGTTCGGACGATTGCGTCAAACGCCGATTCGAAGGACACGATTTGGAACATGTTGATGACAGCCAGCGTTGGCAGCCACATGCCCAACCATAGCGACACCAAGGCGAACTTCATCGCCATGCTCAGACCGAGCCGGCCAAGCCCGATTGCCAGAGCCATGAAGGGTGCGGTGATGTAGAAGGTCGACTCGAGGAATGTCATCAGCGGATACATGGTCCGCCGGAACATTGATTCTTCACCAGCTGCTTCGGTTGCCCGTTGCTCAACCGCCTGCGTGATCATGATTCGGTTCGCAATCTGCTGATCAGTCAGCAGAGGACTTCCGGAGATCGCCTCACTCCACAGCCCAGACATCACCGACCCAAGCATGTAGCTTTGTGCTTGATCAAGCGAGACGTTCAGTGATGCCGCTGCATCAACTGCCTGCTGGTCGGCATCTGTCTCGCCGGTGTATCCGATTGGTCTTGCAACGGTGTTTGCGAAGTCTCGAAACGCTTGGCCACTTCCGGATGCAAAGTAGCTCGTCAGTCTTTCAGTGGCGACCGTGCAGGTCACCTGAGATAGCGTTGGCTTCGCCGTCGGAGAGGTGTATGTGTACCAATCCGTGGTGACCCACTCGCTCTCGAATCCGAATCCAGTATTCGGGTCAAGCGGGTTCCCTGTATACGGCATTGTGCCAGCCCGTTCCGGGTCGCGTACCACCGCCTGAACCGAGCAGTACCTCATGTAGCTGATGAGGTTTGCTCTCATCACCGAGAACTGGTTGTCGTTGCTACCGATGTTGATGTCCGACGCCAGTCTCACCGCGGCCAGCCATTCCAGCGATCTACCATGTCCTGTCTTCAGTACGGACTGCTCTTCACCGACCAGGCCATAGGCCTGTTCCATCATCTCGGTGATCTCCTTCCCGACGGTTGTAATCACCCAACCTGTTGCCGCCACACCGAATGGCACGTCGTCCACGACATAGCTATTCGCTCCCGTCGATCCTGGTCGCATGAAGCCGACCTCGGTGATCTGAACACTCGCACCGCCAGCAAAGAGAATTGCCCACATGATGAAGCCAGTGAACAAGGCCCCAATGTCCATCTTCTGGCCGCCAGACGAAACGGTTTGAGCGCCCATGGCGAGCAGGCCAATCAGCAGCCCAAGGCCACCAAGACTGGCGAACACGCCAGATGACCACATCATTGCGAGCGCAACGAACACCCTGTACATGAAGTATCCGTTGCCAACGGCAAGGATCTCGAAAATCTGGCCAGTGTCCCACTGCATGTCATTTCCTTCCTTGTGAGCCTTGCCGTTACTTCGAGGAACCGACCGCTATCGCGGGCAGCCTGACCGGAGGTCTTGCCTGCACCACACCCTGGTAGTAGGCCCACTTGGAGGTATTCACTTCGTTGTTGCTGTGGAACTTCTTGATCTCTTCCGTCAGGCTGTACTTCGCACGCATCACCATTTCCTGAGCGTCAATCGCGCCGCCACCCTGGTACGAGGAAACGGCCGAAGAGACCTTGCCAAGTGATTCGTTGATGATTCGGTACGTGATGTCAGCGGCGATGATCTCGATGAATGTCTCAACGAAGTCACGTGCGTCACGTTCGCTTCGGCTTGCAAGATTCAGGGCCATCGCGACGAAGGCGCCGCCAGCAGTGATCAAGCCATCGTCACCAGCTTGCTTGGGGGCATTCGCAGCAAAGCGCCCGATCAATCCTTCGCCCATTGCTTCGTTCGGGCCAAGTAGGGCTCGACGCAGCAGTTCTTCCGTACCGATGAAGTTCGTATCGGTGTGTTCATTCGGGTTCAAACAGTCGTCGTTGTCATTGCACTTCCAGCGCTTCACCTGGGAGTACTCCAACCTACCCTTCACCACCTCACTGAGGCCCATCAACGGCGCACGGGTCACAACCACCACGTCCTCCTGACCGATGGTCGCACCGCCACCACTGTTCGGGCAGTCGTTCACAGAGGGCGCACAGACGATCGTCGTACCCGTCACGCTCATGACGTCTTCCATGAATTCGTCACCACCGAAGGCATCCCACACCGGACCGCCGTGTTGCTTCATTGCCTCCCAGATGTGGTTGCCCGGGATGATGGCCTTCTTTGCTTCCGCGTCGCCGGCGGCTTCAGCGTCAGCAGCGGCTTCTGCACCCGGCGACTGACTGCCCATGTTGTTCTGTGCTTCAGCGTTGTCGTCCTTACTTCCTTCCTCGACGCCCTTGTTTGCGCCAGCCTGATTCGACTGGGTCTTAAATCCCTTGAAGCCCGTCATGTCGACAAGCGCCGCCCCAAGCTCGCAGCTATTCTTGCCCATCAGGTTTGTGAAGATGTTGTCCTTCCACAACGCTTCGATCTGGTTGCAGATGTCATCCGAGATCGTGCAGAGCGCCAGCTTGAAGGCATACGCCACCGCGCTGGCAGCAATGCTTCGTAGCATCGCTACGATCTGATCTGAGCTGATGAAACTGAAGGAACCACCAAAGATGTCCCAACCGCCGCAGCCCATGCGAATGCGCGGCATCTGAAGCGAGTACAGGTCGGCAGACATGACCTTGTTCTTCACGGTGAAGTTGCCGCCCGTGATCACGCCGCGCGTCGACCCCATGACAATCTGAGGTTCCGTTACGCTCACCATTGATCCGAACGTGTCGTGCATCTGCTGTTGGAAGCCCTGTGCAGACGCCACATTCACTGAAGAAAGCAGGACAACACCCACGGTTGCCATGCTGAAAACGAATCGACGCAAGATGTTCATCGGATACTGCTCCGCTAAGTTAGCCATCTTGGCTATCGGTTGATCTTCGTTCCCTGGATCCCGGGTTCCGGATTCGATCCAGTCAGTACGTCATTCAGTCGCGCCTTCTCGACGCCTCGCCGTGACGCGTAACGCAACGCCTCCAGCGCGCTTTGGCTATCAGTCCAGTCGACCTCGCCAAGGTCCTTGACCGCGTCGACGAGGAAGTCACGCGGCAGTCCCCGCATCGCTCGCTCCATCTCGTCTTTCGACAGCCAGCCGTTCGCTTCGGAGACCTGAAGTATCCGCTTCGTCAGCTGGCCTTCTGTCTGTAGGCCAGCAGCAAGGAACGCCACTTCGTTTGGCGGGTGGAACAGGTATAGCGTCGGCGTAACGGTAACGCCCAGCGTTTTCGCCTGGCCACGATCCGGCACCCAGTCCGGGAACGATCCATCTTCGAGAGGTCGATGATCGATCGAGATCGGCATGATGTTGTAGCCGTGATCCCTTGCCAGTGCTTGCAGCGTCATGTTCTGCTTTGCGCAGTATTCGCAGTCCGAGCGGAAGAAGTAGTAGACGCCTACACGCTGCGCAAGCTCGTCCAGTACGCGCTTCTGCTCCCCTCCCTGGGCGTTCATTCGCGCCCGACGCGCAAAGGTTGTTGTCGGGTTGTCGTAGCTCTCGTCCAGGTCCGGATTGATCATGGCCACCTGCTGACTCATGATCGCGAACTTCTCCGCCTTATCCATTGAGATCTTCTGCAGGTAGACGTAGAGCTCGACGTTCTCCCTCGTTGGGTTGTCGATCGCGGCGATGCGCGACTCTTCGAGCTTTTCCTGCAGCCAACGAACCGAAAGTGGTTCGTGCTGTGTCGATGCAGCCGGCGGCGCAGCAACCAGCTCCTCCGGGGTCGGGGGTTGTCGTCTATCCGGGTCTTCTTCGTACCAGTAGTAGCCCCGTTCCCGGTCGCTGTAGTAGCCGCCTCGGTTGAGGTCTACACCTCGCGTCTTCGTGGACTTCGTGCCGGTATCAACCCACCGGCCTGAATCACCGTCCTGCGCGAAAGAATTGCTGCCTGGCGTGGCCAGCAGCAGTGCTGTGATGAGTCCGATTGCAAATCGGAAGGGCGCAATGGTCGACATTGCACCATTGAACACCCCTTCGCATCAGGGGAACTCTCGTAATTCAGGAGTTATCGGAGGGAATTACGATCTCGCGACGGATTTTCAGGTCAGGAGCTCGCGTAACGCTTCATGCTGCCCTTCCCTCGAAACCTCGCTCGTCAGTGTCGCCGAGTCGAAATCCGGCTCATCGCCCACGTCTTCATGAAAGGAGCGATTCACCGACGCAGGCATCGCCCTGCTGTGTTTCGACTTGAGTCCCCGCAAATACTGGCAATAGGGGCAAGCGCCACCGGTCATGACGGAACCGTTCGACCTCAGGGAGTCACGAGTCTTCACGTACTGAACCGGGCACTTCCCGCACTGGTGCAGATACAGCTCTCCAGAGCCCAGTTGGTGGATAGCTGTCAGGTAGTACCTGACCCCCACGTCACGATCAGACAGGGGGCCGCAAATCTTCGACGTTTCCTTCAGCGCAGCAAGCAACTCCTCGCCGCGGACAATCTGGGTATTGGCCTTCAGCCCAGGCACGAACCTGTCGATCAGCCCAAGGAAAACGGAAAGCCTCAGGTGCGACGCAGGCGTTGCGAATACCCTTCCCATCCCCACAGGTCGCCTACCTGCCCGGGTTGTTTCGATTTCGGTCTTGCGTGCGGCGGCCGCGATCACCTTGTGAGGCAGGCCCGAAATATTCTGTACGTCGACCTGTGCGAGTCCGTACGACAGAAGGCCCTCGGCTATCGTAAGTTCGCGATGGAAATCATCTGCATGCATGCGCTTCATCAGCAGCGCATTGATCGCCGCGCCACCGTCGAATGCTTTTGACACCACGCGCTTCGCGGGCTTCAGATCCACCATCGTCGAGCTTGTCATCATTTCACCTCAAAGAAGCTTGCCCCGTTCCGCAGCGACGACGCTGCGTGGGCCATCACTGCCATACGAACTTCGATCTCACCACAGGCCTCTGGGAGGCGGTCCATCAGAACCTCGATCGGCAAGCTGTCCCGGCAAGAAATGAAATCGCCACGAAGCTCGCTAGCCAGGTTCAGGATGTCGCCTGTTGTCATCCCACGCAGCGCCAACGCGAATCGCCGACTCGAAAGACCAAACGCGCACGCTCCTCTGATCAGGTCATCCCTCAGAGCAGCTCTCATGGTTAGCAGATAACACAGCCGCAGATTCAGCTGGTCCTGGTGCCAGCGCGACTCAATGTCGGCAGTCGGAGTCTGGCTCCACGACGCCGTGCTCGTTGTCGAGTCCCTCACCTTGAGCTTGACCTCAGGTTCGAATGGGCCTGCGACAGAACTTTCAACAAGCATGTCGATCGCTGCTTGTTCGTCAAAGTGCAAGAAGTTCACGGTCAGGCTTGCTGCCAACCGATCTACTTCGGGTTGGTCTAGCGCTTCGAGCTGCTGGCCAAAGCGCTTGCTCTTCAATCCAAAGGCTCTGAGCGCTGGCACGAACTCCTCACGCAATGCCGAACGGAGCTGTGACAGGTAGATACGGTTGATGCCGATCAGATCGGCTTCCCAGTCCCCCGTTGTCGATTGCCTGTCGAACATCCCTTTCCCCATCGTCCACACCCAACGTCGCCCGATCTAATCACAGGCTCGCCTGAATTCCAACTCCATCACAGATCACAAGCGACAAGCCCCCGCCTCACCTAGCTTTCACGCTGGAGTAACCCGAACCCCTCCCCCTTCAGTTGCGCGACATGCATGGTTCGCCCCCTTCAGAAGATCGCAAGCCCGGGAACATCTTCACAGCCAGGCTTAGGCCATCGCGCTCAGCCTCAAGCCAATGTAGGCTTGGGTGGTGCTTTATTTATACCGAAATAAACGATGGCTACTCAGCCCCGTCCCCCAAAACGCCATAAGCCGCTGATCCTAAAAGATATCAGCCCTCAATCCATCGTTTTCCCCAGCGACGGCACGAATCCGCGTCCCTACGACCCATCCAAGCCTTTGGTTGTAACCGCCGATCGCCAGCCCAAGCTCCTCCTTGGCCGATCCATGCTTGAGGAACACCTGCGCGTACGCCCAGAGCGAACCGTCCGTGTCGTCCAGCTTGCAGGCGTCTCCGTACCTGACCTCGTAGCATTCCGCCGGCTCGACGATTCGACCCCACCGCTACCCTCAGATCTGATGCATGCCGTGGCGGCGGCGAGGCGTACCAAGCTTCCTCTAGCTCAGATTGCCGAGATCATTCCTGGGGTTACCAGCCTTTCAGACGCGTCCGTGTTCTCGAGCCTGGCCAACTCGCCTCCCTACGTCGTCGAGATGTTCGATCGAGGCGAGCTCACCCTTGCCCACATTCGGCGATTCGTCGCCCTTCCCTCTCCAGAACAACAGCACTGGGCCGCCAGGGTCGTTACCGAGAAACTCCGCGTCAGTGGGCTCGTTGCCGCAATGGCGCAAGAGAGATCCAAGGCCGAAAAGACCGCAGACATTGAGTCCCAGGAAACCATTCTCAGCGGGGTGTTGGGCACACCTGTCGACATCACCTGGGACACCAGGAAGGGCAAGGGTGGCATCACTATCCCCTGGTCCAACATCGAAGAGCTTCAAGGCGTGATGACCGCCATTGGGCATAGCCCTCCTTGCGAAACCAAGTTGCCGATCAGGAAGCGCAGCATCCACGTGGAGATCGATTCGCTCGATGAATTTCATGCCTTCGTTGGTCACCTTTTCGCTGGGAATTCAGGCTGATTTCCACAGGCTGTGCATTTTCGCCTCGCTTCAACTGTAGTTTCAGAAGATAAATATCTACAGCAACTGCAGTTAAGCGGTGCAAAACCGCACACCCTGTTAATGGATTGCCCCCTGAGCCATACGCACCGTCGGCTGGATCAGCGAATACCAGGACGAATTCATCTTCAGTGGTGCTGTCCACCGACCCTTCAGAATCACCGCAGCCAGCACCCTGCAAGCGTCACCGTAGTCATGGCGCCACACGAAGCCCTTCTGTCGCGAGAAGAGGATTTCAGCTGCCAAGCTCGCTGCATTCCGGGAAGTCACCAGACCCGGTGATCGCTGCTCCACCCTAGCCAGCACGTCACGCGCAAAGCGGATGTCCGCTCCTCGAATTGCTGTTTCCGCGTTCTGGGTCTTCGCGCGAAGGGTTGGTTGATCGAACTCCAGCATCTCTCCGTTTGTCAGACGGAGCTGATAGATGCCCCTCTCTTCCGCCTCCACCTCAGCCGAGATCTCCGACGCTGCCTCTTCCGCGGCCTGCCTAACCACATCAATGTGAGTTGTGAGCAGGAACTCAATTTGCGTCAACCGCCTATGCCCTCCCCTAAACATAGAGCAAATCGAGTTGGCCAGCGGTTCTGCGTTTCGGTATGCCGATTCAATGGCATTGATTACCTCCTCGCTTTCTCCAACGATCAGGTCGGCGAAGTCAGCGGGCAGCCCCTCAGCTCCAATCCTCGCGCCACCGGCCATGCCGAAGCACCGGAAAGCCGCCTCTGAAACAACCGTAACTGCCACTTCGCCAGAGACCTTCGCCTTCTGCCGGCGAGCAATCAGGCCTTTGTCGGTGAGGCTGCCCAGCGCTCTCTGAACCTGCGTCCAGGACAGGGTCCCCACGCGGTCTGCGATCTCGTATCGCGACAATGCGGCACAAGGCTCTCCAGGGATCAGAGCCGCCACTTCCACCAGGGCCGCAAGGACCAGGAGTTCATTATGGTTGATGCCAAGCTTTGACCTCTCAATGTTCTCGTTGAGGTAGGTCGCAGCGGCCGAAACAGCTGTTTCATGTTCAAAAGCGTACGAAGTCACTCTTCATCTCCTTTTTTGGAGACAAAGCCCTTGACTGCGGAAAAAGGAGGGCGTAACTTCGCTTTTGGGTATTAAAGCTGTAGTTACACCGACCTCCACAGGTCAGATCCATAGCCTCGGGCGCGCCAACGCCCGGGGCTTTTTTATTGCGGATCAGGCTTCATCTGATTTCCTCTTTGGTGGTATGGCCGCCCCCAGCAGGAAGCGGTGCGTGGTACATGCAAAGCGGCTACACGAAAGGCAGCGCCAACTGCCCTTCGGTTAAACGCCTTGATACCGTGGATCATTGAAATGCCGGCGAGCCATTGGGACTGTCCCAATGGCAGATGAGTAGTCGAAGCCCTATCGCTATCGATCAGGCGCGACCTCTCGCGTTCAGCCAAATCCTTCATGCGGCCGTGCTGCTCGAACACGCCAGCCACCGTTGGGACAGTCCCAACAGTTAGCGGTGACGGCAAGGCACAAGACGCATCGGAGCGATGCCGCATCATCCGCATGTATTTGGCCGCCGCTTGCCATTGGGACTGTCCCAATGGCTCGGCCCCCGCCTTGTTACTCTGCGCGGCGGTCGATGTCTCCGTAGCGTTGGGACTGTCCCAACGGCAATGCGGGGCAGGGGCCTGGTGCAGTGAAGCGCCGACCAGCCATTGGGACTGTCCCAATGGTTCCGCCCGCGCCTTGTCACCCTGTGAGGTGGCCGACGCCTCCCCGCCGTTGGGACTGTCCCAACGGCAGCCCGGGGCAGGGCACTGAAGCCAGGTGGGACTGACCAGCCATTGGGACTGTCCCAATGGCTCGGATCCTACCTGGAGGCTCCACGCGGTGGCCGACGCCTCCCCGGCGTTGGGACTGTCCCAACGGCAGCCCGGGGCAGGGCACTGAAGCCAGGTGGGACTGGACCACTGGTCGTGCATCTGGAGTGAAATCGCATATCTGCCTGCAAGTGACGACTGCAGAGAAACGCAAAGAACGCGGTAACGGGGTGTAACTGAAAAGAGATTCGCGGCGCCCTCATGTGGCTCGTAAGCGACCTGGAGCCGGGCCAACGTCGGTGAAGCCATTGGGACAGTCCCAATGGCTATGGCCAGGCTCGCGCCATTGGGACTGTCCCAACGCCCATGAAACGCGATGCCGGCCCCCAATCGAAAACCGCCATGAGTGACCTCAGTTACAGCCCCCTCCTCGCAAAACACGATTTTCGGAGCGCAGACACCAAGACACCCGTGAATTGCTTCACGGGTGTCTGTCGACCGATGCCCAGGGCAGGGCAGGGCAGGAGGGCTATTTTTCCGTAGCACCACCGGGCTCCGGGGTCAGATTAAGACGAATGCCGTACTTCTCCTCGATCGCCTTGAACTCGTTCGTCAAGGACCTCCTCGTTTCCTCGTCAGTCGGCATGACCAGCCTGTAGTTGCCGGCGGGTGGTACTTTCGCGCCTGCACCAGAGTTTCCGATCAGGTGGTTGACCACCTTCTTCGAAGACCACGAGGGGTCGATTCCATCAACTCGACCTTCGACCTCGAAGAGAGAGTCACGGCAAAGCTTCGCGAGCTGCAGCGCGGGTCGGTAAGGGATCTGCCGGACGTCAGGGATCACGCCGATGATCTCGTCCGGGATCGAACCGATCAGGCTCAGCTTCGCGATATGGGTCTTTTCCATCTTCAGCCTTGCGACCAGAAGATTCAGTGACCCATCTGCAGCTCTGCCGCTGCCTGTCCGCTTGTACTCAAGGAAGCTTCTAATCTTGCGCGCAGTCTCGATCGTCGACAGCTTCTTGCGGAAGGCGTTCTCGACGTGCTGGAGGAGCATCGCCTCCTCATCAGAAACCGACTTGATGTAGGTTTTGAACTTGAAGCCCAATTGCGATACGCAAGCGAGTCGTCGGCTACCGTAGACCACCTCGTAAAGATGTTTCCCATCAGGTGGGTCCAACGGGCGCACGAGCCCCGCTATCACGTTCTCACCCTTTGCGGCGATGTCAGCCTTCAGCGCCCTGAATTCAGGGTCGTCCTCCGTAAATGACATGTCGACTCGGTTGTCGAACCTGGTTGCTCGGATGAGGCTCGGATCCAGACGCGGAATGTCCTGCTCGCCGAGAGCCTGTGCTTCCAGGCGAATCCTGAGTTCTTCATTCGCACGGTTCGCTTCTTCCAGCGCCAACTGGGCTTCGTCACGCTGTTCTTCGGCTCGCCTCAGCTGCCCAGCCAGACCGTCGCCCAGATTCGCAAGAATTTTGCTGACCCCTGCACCCCGGTGCCTTACGTCCCCTTCGCCCACCTCGCTTTCATTCGCGACCGACAGGGGAGGGGAGGGGGCCGGAGCAGGAGACGTGGCGATGCCATCGCCTGACGGAGATTCGTCGACCCCGGAGCCAATCAGCTGGTTGTTCTCGCCGTTGTCTTGCTCGGGCGCTTGCCCAAGCTCCATTCGGCGCCGCTGCCTTTCAAGGTCTCGCTTTGAGGGCTTAGGCATACCGCCCCCCATTGGCTAGCACTTCCTGCCAACGCAGCTGCACCGCTTCCATCACGCGTGCAAGCAGCACGTCGTACTGCTGTCGCGCAACCTTGATCGCACGAAGATCATAGTCCGACTGGTCCGCCTCATAGACCGACTTCAGGTTGGCCAGGCACGCACCTACGACGGGGCGGTCCTCAACCAGCTGCATCGGCCTGTGGTTGCCGAACACGCGGCCGGCCATGCCGAAGACTGCATTCGACACCTGCAGCTGCTCCTCGATCTCTGAACGCTCCTTGTCGGTCAGCTTCTGGTCGCCCAGGGCATTCCTCGCCTTGGAGCGAACATGCAGTGCCATGACGGGGTCAAAGGACTTGCTGCCAAACAGAGACTCAAGCTGGCCAAGCCAACGCCCCGCCAACTTCATGAAATCGCCGGTGCCAGCAAGGTCTGGAGTTTCGGTAGGCACCGGCAGGAGGATCGAGTCCGCAAGCCGGAGCACCAGTAGCTGCGACAGCGAGAAGCTCGGCTGGAAATCCATCAAAACGAAGTCGTAGTTCGTGTCCACGCCGGCGAGGGCCTCTTCGAACAGTCCGTAGACCTGGTCAGACGAGCCCTCCCTGATGCGCTGCATCAGCTCCATGTCGATCGACGTCACCGCCATGCCAGCGGGCACAATGTCCAGGCCCGAGATATAGGTCCTCATCGGAGACAGCGGTAACGGCTCACCGGAAACCACGTCATCACCGTCGTCCTGCATGCCAATCGCTGCCGCGAACGTCTGCTCCGACTTCAGCAAGTAGGGCTGCAGCGCGAGCATCCGCGTCAAGGTTGCCTGGCCATCCAAGTCGACCAACAGGACCTTGTATCCCTGCATCGCAAGGCGCGTCCCGAAATGGAACGTAGTCGTGGATTTCGCGGCCCCGCCTTTGAAATTGGCGATCGCCACGCGAATTCCGCGGGAGACGCCATCGGGGCGGGAAGGACGAACGTTCTGCCGCTCCATGAACTCGTGCATCTGCTCGAGCGTGATCTTCACGTGCTGGGCGGCCGAAAAGGGCGGGAGCCTTTCCTCCTCCCTCAGCTTCTTGATCCAGCTCTTCCACTGCGAACCAGTGGCTCCCGTCATTTCCATGAACTCGCCGGACCCGATCAGGCGGAAGGTCCGCTTCCGATGCGGGTCCGCAGCCAAGGCCTGGGTGAGATCCATCTCTCGCTCGATCGCCGCGCCCCATCGGACGAACGTCGAGCTATCTGCCTTGAAGATGGTCATTTGAACGCATGCCTCCGTGAATGCGTTGGACTCTACGCCCGCCACCAATCTCGCGCAACTCAAAAACGTAAAAAAGCGAGCTAAATTGGCGATGAGGGGGTAAAGAGGATGGGAGAGGGTAGAGAAGCGGCGAAGGGGTAAGCCGACGCTATCCGTTGATGTGGGTTGTAGGTTGGGGTTAACACGAACCCACGACACCATCTGTAGTGGCTGCCGGGGACCAGTTGCCTGACGCACCTTCGACTTAGCCCATGTCCAAGGCTTCGAACAGGTTGTCCAGACCCTTCTGGTGGGCAGCATCCAGGACTGGCGCCCCACCCGCCAACTCGGCGGGCGCCCCAGCCGTGGCGTCTGCCACTTCGGTTTGCAGCCCCGGAGGCGCGCCGCCGCCGGCGGCCCAGGCGCCTCCGCTCAGCCGGGCAACCCATACGCCACCTTCTTCCGTGGCACGCATCCCGAGCCGTTCAGCTTCAACCCCCATGATCATCAATTCCTTCAGTCGCCGGCCGATGGCCCGCCCACGGAATCGATTGAGGTCGGACAAGATGTCCCGGTCACGGTGGTCATACCACTCGAGGGTCGTTCGAGGGCGAGGGCGCCGGGCGTCCTGCGCCCTTCCTGTGCGCTGACGAGTCATACCCCTCTCCTCAAGCAGCGTTGCTGGCGCCGCTACCCTGGGCCAAACGGGACGCCTTCATCTTGGCGATTGCGCAATACCCACGCGCATTGCCAAGCACTACGTCCGACGGGGTCGCCACGGTGATCCCCGCGTACGCCTGACTTACCCCTTCCCGGTACAGCTGCGATCCACCGCCGGTCAGGATCAGCAGATCGATCGGACCCGCATTGCGGAGCGAGGTCTTCAGCTCACCCACCATGCCGTCGACCACCCCTGCAGCAACCCGGTGGAGCGTGTTGGAAAAGTCGGCCGTCTTCTCGAACCCAACCGAGATGCTGGTCAGCCCACGCCGCATGGCCGCATCCAGCTGGTCTCGGCTCACCTCGCGCTCCAGCTCCTCCGTCAGCTCCGCCGCCGCCCTCTCCAGGATCATCGACGTCGCTTTCTTGCTCGTACCGGAGTGTTCGTGAAGCACCGACTTGCCGGCCATCATCACCCAGTCCACTGAGAAGAAGCCCGGATCCACCACCAAGGTTCTGAGGCTGTCCTCTTTCGCCAGCGACGCGTATTCAGCCTCCGACGCCAGGCCGAAGAACGTGCCCAATGGCTGGGGGACAACCATCACATGGCCTACCTCGACAATGGCGTCAGCGTTGATCAGCTTCTTCCCGAGCATCTTCTTACGCATGTACTCGATCAGGCCGGCGCCTGACGCCGCGTAGAACTGGCTGACCGGCAACCCCGTCACCAGCGCTTCGATCCTGCGTTCCTTCAGCCTTGCCAAGGACGCCAGGTACAGCGCCTCGTACTCGGACGTCCGCGGGTAGTCGTCGTGCGTCATACGCGAACGATTCTGGATGTGCAGCTGATCAACGCCACCCGCCCACTCCACGCCATTGAGCACCACGACCTCACCGCCCTTGAGGTCAGCCGAGTTGTCAGAACGCCTCGGCATCGAGCTCAAAGGCCCTGCGCCTGCTGGCAGGACAGTCTCCCGCACAGCTCCAGAACCCGGCGTTCCACCGACGATCTTGAGCCCGCCGTATCCGATATCGACGCCCGCTGCAAAATTGGTTGAGATTCCCATACACCTGCTCCTTCCGTGTTTGTGTTTTCGGTCAATGACTTGCTCGCTGCGATCCATCGCCAAGCAGGACAGATGGTCGAGATTCATCCTCGACTCGCGACGCAACCGCCTCAATGACCAGAAATCTCGACCAAAAAAATGCCGCGCCTCCCAAAAGCCGAGGCAAAACAATTCGATAGGCATTGAAAAATCTCCACCACGCGCTCCTAAGGACCGTGATGGCGGCAAAAAAAAAACGCCTTTCGGTGGCCATTGAGCCAGCACGTAGCTACAGACGACCCTTTCCTGCGTGCCTGGCTTCTATAGAGAAATAGGGGGTCGGCTACGGAGAGATGAAGCTGAAAACGGTGGCCGCGCCATAGAGCAACTCGCGAATCAGCTCAGGCGGGGCAGCAAAACCCTCTCTCCGGAGCGGCCCGGCAACTACTTAGAGATAGTAATTAGGCAGGAAGGGTCTTTGGATGCAGAACCAACACGGATGCTATTACCCAGATGTCGTGGCCAACATGTTCGACGTCATGGAGAACAAGATCATGCCGGCTATCGAAGTGGAGGAAACGCGCATCGTCGGCAAGGCAAATGAGCTGATCGCGGAGTTCATCGACCGCAAGAAGCGATTGCATGAGGACAAGAAGCTCGACCCTGACAACAAGGGCAAGGCGGTCTACTCCCCTCTGCTGATGTCGGCTCGCCACCACAGCGGAAGCCTGCAGCTGATCTGGCAAGAACTACATTTCACGCCTACGCGTGGAGGTACGGAGCGACGCCGAAAGTACGTTCACATCCGCAAGACAAGCAGCGGCATCTACAACATCCCTCGACTCAAACAGAAGGCCGGCTACGCCGAGGAGCTGGTGGACGAGTTCGAGACCAGGGCCAGGGAGATCCGTGAACGCTGGCAGCAGCTCATGAGGCTGAAGAAGGACGTGAGGAACGCAATCATGCGTCTCCCCACCGGGGTGGAACACGTGCTTGCCAGCGTCAAGGAAGAGAACCTCAACAAGCCGATCCCTAGATCACAAACGGATTTCGATTCGCACAATGACCACGCTAGCGTGTAGTCAACAGGCAGGACGCCAAAGGACAGGCACACATGGAACGCGGCGCAGTTCTTCTCATGCACAAGCACACGCCCACGATGTCGCGCGAAGACACCGATCTCTGGGCGAGGGTGCATTCACACCTCAACGACGACGTGCCATTCCAGGCGGCAGTGATTCGCCCCTGGCATTGGCTCAACACGCGCAGAAAGAAGTCCGCACAGAACAGCGGTAAGCAGGCAACGATTCATTACCTCCCAGGGGCCAAAAGGAACGCCAAATGACGACCGAACAGAACCACCCACCAAGTGAAACGGCACCGGGCAATCAGCCTGATGATGGAGCCTGGCGCGACGAACTGAGCCAGACGCTTCTGTCACTCCGTGGGCTGACAGAGACCTTCGCCGCGGGTAAGCGCAAGGAGAACAACTGGCGCACCATCAAGTGGACCTTCATGGGGACGGTGGTCCTTGGAAGCCTGCTGCTGTACCTCGTTTTCTCCGCCAAGATGCTCGGCTTCCAGACCGACCCGATCACGAAGGCTGTTGCCCGTGTCGAGATTGCGGGCACGATCGCACCAGGGGCGAAGGCCTCTGCCGAACGCATCGTGCCGCTGATCGAACGCGCCTGTAAGGCCAAGCATGTAACGGCGGTCCTGCTCGACATCAACTCCGGCGGCGGGTCTCCGTCAGAAGCCGAACGCATGATCGCCTCCCTCAAGGCGTGCCGGTCGACAGAGGACGGCAACAGCCCGAAGAAGGTTTACGCGCTGATCAACGGGGCAGGGGCTAGCGCCGCCTACATGATCGCCATGCACACAGATGAGATCTACGCAGGTCGCTACTCCATTGTCGGCAGCATCGGCGCAATCATCAGGTACAACGACCTGTCCGAGCTGGCCAACAAGCACGGCATCTGGGAGAGGGCGTTTCGATCCGCTCCGCTGAAGGGAGGCCCGAGCATGCTGTCTGGATCAACACCTGAGGACGACCAGGCGTATCAGGACATGGTGGTCACCATGGGGCGGACGTTCTTGGAGGAGGTCAAGCAGAGCAGGGAAGGCCGCCTCAACATTTCAGACGAGCTCCTGTTCTCCGGTCGCGTGTGGACGGCAGACGAGGCCAGGGAGTTCGGATTGATCGACGGTATCGCTGTTCTCGAGGACCTGAAGAACGACCAGTTCAAGGGCGCCGCCATCCACGACTACAAGCAGAAGAGCTCCTTCGCCGAGGGCATGGGAATGAAGGCGATGGTTCGTGAAGCCCTTCTGGAAGCAGCGGAGCTGAAAGTGCAGTGAAGACGCCAGCCCGCCAGGAGGAAGATCGGTTCGTCAGCGCGACGGAGATTGCGAGCATGTTCTTCTGCGAGCAGAAGATCGTTCTTGATGCCAAGCATGGAGAGACCGTTACCCCTGAGCAGGCCAAGGCACGCGCAAGGGGCACCCGGATCCACAAAGAGGTGGATCGGGTTGCCAGGAAAGAGCACAACAGGAAGTCGAGCGGCGACGGAAGAACCGACTACTGCTTCATTGCCACGCACGTGTACGGGTATCACGACCCCAGGACAGATGAGCTTCGTCGCTTCCGGGACCGCGTCATGATGAGACACCCAGTCGGGGCCTTCGTGGTGCGGATGTACTACAGATGGTCGCCTGCAGTCGTACGGTGGATGGAAGGTAGGAGCGTAGCCACCGCAGCGAGTCGCGTGGCTATCGACGTAATTCGAAGCACGGTATCTCCATGGACAGGAGAAGGATATGGACGCAAGGAACCACCCAGATGACACCCTGATGGTTCGGCGAGTGAGCTCGTCGGAGAACCATGTCATCCCGGCCACGGACATGGCCGCTCTGCTGGCATACGCAGAGCTCCACGCCATCAAGGCCGCGCTCATTGACGCAACCAGGGCGGCTGACGGGCCCGGGGGTCTGGATTCTCTCAGCCACCTCCTCGAGACCAGGTTCGCGAAGGGTGCTGCTGCCATCGCCAAGATTCGCAACGTCAGGGTTCGCGACTTTGTCGCCGACCTTGATGTCGTGCGAGCACTCCCGGCGGACGTATTCACGTCGCCAGTGGGCGCGTGGACTGCGGGGGTCACGGCTGGAACATCTGCGGCCGTGGCGGTGATCCGCGTGTCGGCAGTGTTCGTGTCCTATGGCGCGAGTGGAGGGCATCGCCAGGTGGCGGTGTCGATGCTTCGCCGTGAGCTGTCGGCTGCCGAATCACGTTGGTCGTCCTATCGCGACGAGATCCTCCGCGCCCACCCGGAGATTGCCGACGGCGATCCAGCGTTCACCCTGGTTATGACCGATCAGGACGCGCCGTATTACCTGGTTCCGGTAACGGCCTAAGGGGAGACGAGACGATGAACACAGTGCTCTTGGTGCTTGCAGTCGGCCTGTTTCTTCTGGCCCTGCTGATCTTCATCCTTCCCCCGTCACGCGGGGGAGGGAAGGGCACGTATTGTGCAAAAGAGCGGGAACATATGCCGCCCGAGATTGGGGGCGGTGTGCTTGTACTGTCGGAAGAGACGGTACGTACGCGACACCCGGCGAAGATAGTCGCAAAGCCAGATCAAGTCTACCTCACCCCTGACGGCCTACTTGTGCCTGTCGAGAACAAGACCAGGAAGATCTCGCGCGTGTACGACTACGACAGAGCCGAACTTGCGGTTCAGGCGTTCGCTTTGAGGCATGGGCGCACTGGGAGGCTCAATCGGTACCCGGTCGCCAATCATGGCTACGTAGCCATCCGGATCGACGGTCGTCCGCCGGCATATCACCGCGTCGAGTTGCTCAGCGATGAAGCCATCGTCTCCATGCGACAGCGAAGGCTTGCGCTCGAGCAGGGTATCGTTGCGCCATCAGCGGCCTCGTCACCACGGATCTGCCAGAAGTGCAGCAAAGCCGCCACCTGCCCCCGCTTTCAGACCATCCACTGACCTGTCAGCGACTGTCGTACCACGACACCATCAACGGGTCGCCGCCCGTCCTCCACCTCACCTCACGACTGGTCAGCCGGGGCCGGCCCGGGCGTTCTGTACCAGGGAAATTAATTCCCGCCAATAATTCGCCAATTACGGAAGTTTTGGCACCACCGTCGCAAATAGCCTGTCCGGGCCTAGAACCGGACACGCCTGGATGCGCCACCGCAACCTTACCTTGGTCATTGCCGCAGCGATTTCCGCCTCGCTGGTGGCCTGCGGCGTGCCGCCCCGACTCAGCGCGTCGTCGTATGAGGACCTCAACACTTCCCTCAACGCCACCAAGGCCGCCCTGTCCAAGCGCGACCAGCCGAAGTTCGACGAGGCCCGGCGACAGTTCAACGCCATCTACTTCTCGTCCGGTAAGGACACCGTCCTCCCTGTAGGGCTCGCTGATTGGCGAGTGGTTGATGGCATGACGGCTGGGGAGTTCGTCAGCTACGTCGCCAGGCTGAAGCCCGAAGAGGACATTGGCCAGGAAGCCACGTTCCCCAGTGCTGCGCTGGCCAGCAGGCTGCTCGCCCAGTACCGCGAAGAACTGGCTCTGCTCTCCCAGAACCGGAATCGGCAGATCGAGGCAGGGCGCAACACGATCGATCAGTACCCGATCGTCGATTTCGCCTATGTACCGCCAATGAGCAACGTGCCGATGGAGTACGACAAGGCGACCTTCATCGTCTCTCTCCGCAACGACTCCGGTTACGACGCCTACTCGCCAACCATTCGCATTGCCATGCTGGATCCCAAGCAGAGCGTCCCTTTGCTTGAACGAACCTTCACCTACCCTGGCAAGCGCGAACCGATTGACCCGGGGCAGACGCTGAACATGACGTTCGAGTGCTGCTCGATCGCTATCGACCCTCTGCACAACAGCTTGCTCAAGGCGGCGCCGCAGGACACCAGCATCGAGGTCGAGGTGCTCAGTGTCGTTGGGCACAACAACCAGGCGCTGCTGAACACCAAGGCGTTCTCGCTTGCGGACGCCCAGCGGATGAAGGTGCTCGAACTTTGCATCAAGCGCATCGAGACCGACATCGCAGGCTGGGTGCCATACGCCGAAGCAGACCAACCAGGCGGCTGTGGTGATCCGGAGCAGGCCGAGAACCTGCTGGCGATGTGGCAAGAGCAGGACGTAGCGGTGCCCCCTGAGTTCCGGCACCTCGTTCTCGCGCCTCTGGCGCAGTCCACGTCTGATGCCGCTGCCTCACCACAGCCGGCCACTGTCGTCACGCCACATCCAGACGCCGCCGAGTTGGCCAACCCAGCCAACCCCGCTGTGGATGACGGTCAAGAAACGACATCACCCCTCGCACAGCCCACCACCGGCGCCGGATCACAAGCGGCCGTTGGATCCGGCCAAACCAGGTGATTCCCTGAATGTGTCTCGCACGGAAGCCAGTCATGAATGTCGCCCAGAAGAACCCACTCGAAATCGCGATCGCTGCAGTGGAGAGCTGCACCAGGCACGGGGGTTTGACGGACTACCAGGGGTATCTGGCGAAGATCGCCTCCCTGCGTGGCGGTGAAACAAGGGTCGATGACCGTGCGTACCTCGACCACGCCTTGCGGCTGCTGATCAACGCAGGCTACATGCGCCGGCACCACGTGTGCGCTGGCAAGCTCGCTTACGGCCCGACACCAGCATGGAAGGATCGCGACGAACTGCTGGCACCCCTGAGGTACCGCAAGCCGACCGTCCGCGCCTGGCGCATACGGCTCGCCGAGAAGAAGCGGGCGGAGAAGGCCGAGCAGCAGAAGGTTCTCGCTGAGCAACGGAAGCAGGCCAAGCTCGAGCAGAGGAATTCGCGCAAGGAAGCCAAGCGCCAACTGATGATCGCCACTCGCGGTCTTACGCCTACCGGCAAGATCCGCAGGAAATCCCGCGCCATGAGCATGATCGCCCGCGGCGACCTCGTGCTCCAGCACCAGCAGGAACGCGCCTCATGAGCGACACACCCACCCCAGGATCGCAAGCGGACCCGAACAGCGACTTCGTTGCCGGCACCGAGCGTCAAGGCAAGTACATCATGGTGCTGGCCAAGAAGACGGGTTACGCCTCTGCTTTCGAGGCAACGGCCGCAGCCCTGGGGCGATCGCAAGAGGACATTCGCGCAAACCCGCCAAGCACTCAGGACGCCCGCAAGGCCATCGAGTATCTGGAACGGAAAGATGCCGCTGGATCCATTGCCCAATCTCCGCGCGATACCGATCACCGTCCCCACGTGACAGCGAAGCAGCTGCGCCAGTTCGCAACGTCCGGCGACGTACCTGCAGATCTCGACGAAGACAGCATCTGGATCGTGGAGAGGTTGCTCCAGCATGAGCGCGCCAGGCTGGTGCTTGTCGGTGAGGATCCTGCGACCGGGCATGCTCGGTACCGACGCGGAGTGAACCGCAACAACCGGATCGAACTCGAACATCTGCTGGCGTACTTCAAGAGCTGGGACAACCTGGCTGACGCGTTCGGCGTCACGGTGCCGACAGCGAAGGCGTGGGGCCAGTTCCTGCCTGAGAACCGCATCTTCGAGGCCGAGGTTCGTACCAACGGCTATGTCAACGTGCCCCGTGACCGCAAGGGCAATGTGCAGTGAATACACTGGCCGTGGTCGCCCTCACGCAGATCGCTACCGCATACCTGTGGTACCCGGTCGCATATCGACTGACGGCTCGCACCAACCTGCCTCCTGCCAACGAGCGCATGTACGAGTATCACCGCCCATACGCCTACCTGCTCGGGGTCGCGATGGGCTACATCATGCCCGCCGGCCAGGCGCAGTCGTTTGGGTACTGGGTCACGCTACTGGTGGTCATTCCGCTCGGAGCGGCTTTCCTGGCCGCCATGCTTGCCAGGGTTCGACGCGAAGAACTGCGTCCGACCCCTTTGCTGGCCACCCAACCGAGAAAGGATGGGTCTCTCGTGCGAGGCGAGGGCATCCCTGCTCGGCAAATGTCGTCCGTGTCGCATGACGGGCGTCGCAAGCGTACGATCAGATCAAAGACACCACATTGAGGCACCCCATGAACAAGACCACCGCCACCGACCTGCTCACCGCGACGATGCTGGCCATCCTGACGCTGCTGCCTGCGGCCGGGCTGGCGCTGTTCACCGGCGATGCCCACGCAAGCACCCCCAGCGCACAGTGGGAGCTCAAGGGTGTCAGCCTGAACATGCCTGCGGCCCAGGCGAAGGAACTGTTCCCCGCGGCGACGTGCCAGAACATGGCACCCGGCGTGGAGCTGTGCGAGGACGTCAACGCCCAGTTCGCGGGCGGGACCGCCAGAGTCGTGCTCAAGTTCCTCGACGGCCGCTTGATCTCGATCGTCGCCAACGACCTCGACCGCAACCAGGCCGAGTCCGCGGCCCAAGGCCTGACCACCAAGTTCGGTGCGGCCAATACGACCACCGCCCAGAACCGCTACGTCCAGCAGCTCGACCGTCGCGTCACGGCCAACGCCTATGTCTGGCGCGATGGTGACGCCACGATCACCGTGCTGCCGTTCGAGCGCGGTCGCAAGGGCGGCAAGGAGTTCTACTCCCAGGTCACGCTCAGCCTGATCGGCCTGCACGACACCGTGTGGTTGCCTCGCGCCCGTGGCGAAGCGGTGATGACCGCCTCCGCTGATATCTGATCGCTGGCGACGGTCTTCTCTCTACCGCGCAAGGAAGTCACATGGCACCCAAGACCACACCGAAGAAATCCAACGCGTCCCTGATCTCGGTGCTTGCCGCCTGTTCGGCCGTCTTCGCCGTCGCGGTCGTGGGTGTGCCCATGTTGCGCGACTGGTACAGCATGCAGAACCCCAGTCATGGGACGCTGATCTTCAACCTCAATCCGGCGGCGTGCAAGGCAACCCTGAAGGGTGCACACACCAGCCTGGAGCCGTGCGTGATCGAGTCCGATTACGGGTTCGATCCAGTCTCCAAGGAGCTGGTGTTGTTCCTCGGGCTTGAGGAGGTGCGTATGCCGACCTGGGAGAGCGACCTGGTCTCGATCGACGGGAAGCCGAACGCCAAGTCCAAGCGGGATGAAGAAGGCTGATGATTCGCTTCAGCACCCACTGCATGTTGGCCGCAGCCGCATTATTCGGAGTCGCAGGGTTCATCCTGCCCGAGACGGCCGCACCTCGAACATTCGCCTACCTGATGGACGGCGCCGGCGCGCTATTCATGGTGGTTGGGCTGGTCGCCTGGTTCAGAGAAGAACCGCTGACCTGACTGTCATTCACCGTCGCATATCGACATTGGAGATACGCCGCATGGAAACGCAGACGCACGCCGAAGCCCCCGCATCTGGGTTCAGGCCCGAGTACATCCATCGTCCTGCCAATACCCGGCAGCAAGACCTTTTCCTGCTGGCCAAGGGTCACTACGACGTCAAGGACCACCCGCGGGCGGAAGCGGCGCGCCTGGTTGTGGGTATCCATAACTTGCATGAGCCCGCCACGATGTCCTGGCAGTCCGCGGCCATCTGCACGGTCAATGACCTGGTGGGTGGTGTGCTGCAGCTGGAAGGTAGCGCGCTGAACCGCTTCCTGATCGAGATGGGTCCTTCCGTGCTCGACGGGATGCTCGGCACGGGCAACAAGTTCGAGCAACCGGGCGGCTACTACCACGTCCTCCTCGACCACGTGCTCAGCGAGGTCTGCCGCGTCCAGGTGATCAAGGGCGATCGCTGGTTGATGCACTTCCCCAGGCCCGATGTGGATCCCACCATCCTCAAGTTCCTGCAGGCCTACAAGGCCAACTGATCGCCATGGTGCAGTCGCTGCTCTGGGGAGACATGACAGCGTCCGAACGGATGGCCTCGAAGCTCGACTACCTGTCGTACAACTACGGCGACAATCACCCCCTGGTCATCGCGGCCAGGGCTGGCGATATCGATTCTTTCCGCATGCATGCAGCTGGCATCACAGAGCTGATGGATGTAGCGGTGGTCGGCATCGTCGATGCCCGGGACTGATCCTCATCTGGCGGCATAGGGCAATAGGCGAAACATCCCCACTTTCACAATCGTCCTACTCGGTGCTCTACTAGCCGCAATCTCTCTCCCGTCGCCCGCGCCATGACCACCAACGACCGCCGATCCAAGACCGAATCCACAGCCGACCTAGTGAATACACCCACCGGGCGCAAAGTGGTGTTCGGTCGTGTCCAGATCCATGACCAGGATGTCTTCGCACGACTGACCGAACAGACCATAAGGCTGCTGACGCAATACGGAGAGCACGCCATGGATCAGTTCGTGACAGGTTGGGAGCAGGAGAACGGCAGCCTGCACATCATCGTTGCCCCGGCCGGCGCGCCAGTAACGCACCTCATGGTTGAGAAGGGGAAGTGGCGGGAGTTGGACCAAGCTACGTATGACGCCTTCAGCCAGGAAATTGAAGGCCGGATGCACTCCACGGAAGCAGAGGGGATCCTTGAAAGCGTCGCCGGCATCATTGACGCGCAAGTTCACCGCAATTCCATCCGCGAAGCGGCGTTCTCCGCCTGCAGCGCCGCGATCATGGTCATTGATCGCTCGATGGATGGGTTCTCGCTCGCCGGTAAAGTCGCCAAGGATGTCCCCTCGCTACAGCCGGAACTGGATGCATGGATTGAGGGCCAGGCTCCGTTTGCCCTGGTCCACATGGATGCCGCTGGACGCTATCGGACGCTCACCAGCATCAACGATCTCTCTGATCTTGATGTGCGCGGCTTTGCGGCTGTCGCAGATCTACATGGTGACTTGTCGTCATGCATCATCGTCTCGTCGGCAACCGGTGATGTTGCCAAGCAGATCGCTGACGCCTGGGAGCGCCGCGGCGGTAAAACGATCGACGGCCTGGCGGACGATGTCGCCATTGCGTCGGAGGATGTGGGCGAGGCAGAAGATGACCAGCCCGATCAGGCCGTCGCAGAAGCGCTCGCCATGGCCATCGCTTACCCGGGCGCCAAAGGGATGTTCGAAATCAAGCGTTCCTGGATCGATGCTGGCGAGCTCGACCCAATGCACGCCCTGTTTGGTCAGTTGCAGTCCTCCCCCGAAGCGGCCGCGTTCTTTTCAGGCAGCATCCTGATCTCGGTGGATGGCTACAACGATGATGCGCGCATGCTTTGCGAGATACCCGAGGTGAGGGCGTACGCGCTTCGCCTTCTGGAGAAGTATCCGAGCTGGTTCTACTTCATGTATCGCGAACCAGTAGAGTTCAACCTCTGGGTTGGCGTGCTGACGGAGGCCAAAGTGCTCCAGCAGGTCAACCTCAACCTTGTCCAGTTCAGCTATGACGCCCTGAAGGTCGTTGAGCTGTTCGAACAGGTCCGCGTCGATACGAGAAAGCTGTTCTTGGAGATGGGGTGGCCTCAAGACGATCCGCGTGCCGAGAAGGCTGCTGCTGAGATTGACTCGCTGTTCCTCGCGCTCCTGAATGAGGCGCATCAGCTCCAGTAGCCGCGGAAACCGCGATCACTGGGATACACCGTCGTCTCAGGACATCACGCATCAACCAGCCCGGCAGTGTAGCTGGGCGAATTTCGTGGCTCTATGGTCGGCCGCGGCACGGTGCTTCACTGGATGAAGAAACCGACCGCGAGCCAACACCATGACACAGACCACTACCGACCTGATCCTGTCCCCATACCTGCTGCTGTACCGCGCCGATGGCGCGCATCCGCTCTCACGGCCAGAGGTGTTCTTCTGCCAGGCAGACAGCCAGGATCACGCCGAGGAGCAGCTCGAATCATTCCTCGCCGGCGCCATGCCGCTGTGGCACGGGATCAAGCTGGGTGGTGAAAGCAACCGGGCCGCCTATCAGCGCGTGCTGGCGGACTATTTCGGCGAGGGTGAGGCCCAGTACCGCGCCCGGTACTGGAAGCAGCGTGCACGCTCTACCGAGGGGCGCCTGTCGTCTGACCTTCGCTTGGCAGGGCAGGCCATCCACACCATCAGCGCGCTGAAGGACACCCCCTGGGATCAGCTGACCGACGTACAGCGATTCGGGTTCGAGCGAGCTGCAGGTCTCGCCATTCATGCCGTCAACGAAGCGCGTGGTGCCAGGCTGCCCCACGATGTCAGGCTGGAGCGGGCAGGGGAGGATCCGGCCGAGGTGAAGCGTCAGCGCGACCTCCTGGTCCAGGCGATCGGAGAAGCGGCGCTCTCGTCCGGGATCTACCGTGGCGACATCGCCGGGCTCTCCGGGCCGCAGCTGCTCATGGCGTGCTCCGATCTCGCTCAAGCGGTGAAGGCCGCTGCCGACGACGCCACCGGGCCTGCGGTGGCCAACGCACTCCGGGCGATCCTGGACGGCGAGCTCGTCCTGACCAGGGATACCGATGCGACGCAGGCGAGGCAGGCCCTCACTGAGTACGACGCGAGCCGTGGCCACGACCCTGAAGCCTGCCCTTGTGGCGTGGAGACCTTCGTCGAACCGTGGGAGCCAGGCTGCGGCTTGGGGATCAGCGAGGAGCATGTGGTGGTGGCCACGCCAGCGCCGGCGAATTGCACCTGCCCCAGTGGCGACGGTTCGCTCGGTTGGCCATGCCCGAGTCATCCACCAGAGCAGGCCCAGCGTCAGGATGCCGTAGTGGACGAAGAAGCGTCCTTCGATGCCTGGATCGCATCCACTGGGCTGCGCGTCGATCCGAACGTGCGTGAGTGCATGCGCTCGGCCTGGAATGTCCGTGCCGCGCTGTCCGCACAGGTGGCACCCACAGAGACACGCCAGGAAGGCGTGCATTCCCAATCCGCGAGCTGATCGTGGTCCGCAGTCGACATCAAGCGTCGAACGCCTTGCCGCCGGGGCCGAGCGTCCCGGACGCCGAAACCCTTCGCCTGCACCTGGGAGAGCTGACCCAGAGCGAGGTTCGCGTGGCCCAGGCCGCCTACCGACTGGCCCTGAGCCACATCACTGCCGGGGCGACTGGGATCTCTCGCGCCCAGCACCCGGCGATCCCCGTGTCCGAGATGCTTCTCCACTACTACGAGACCGCCTACCTGGCCGAATGGCATCAGCAGGTCAAGGAACACGGCAGCCGGCCCGGATTCAACGGGGCCAAGGCAAGACGCGCTGCCGAGCTCGCCGGCGTCACTGAAGTTGCCAGGCGCATCACACAGACCCAAGGAGTACCCAATGTCGACTGACGACACCACCACGTCCCGAGAAGCAATGGCCACCGCGCTCTACGACGCGCACAAGGCCCAGTACCGCCCCGACAGCGTCTCGCTGCCGGAGTGGGGTGGGCTGGAGGAATCGTCCAGGGAGCACTGGCGCAAGGTCGCGGACGCGGCGCTCGCGCATCAGCCATCCGCCGCCATCCGCTGCTACGTCACCGAATCGCGCGAGTCGAACAAGCCCCCGGAATACTGGGTCACCATCGAATGTCGCGGTACGACCATCACCCCGAACAAGTACACGATCCGCGGCCGGGCCGAATACGACGTCGCCGAGTGGGACCACATCCTCAACGGCTCGCCCAAGCCCGACATCCTCGCCTTCGCCACCGAACTGCCGCCGGCAGATGACGCCGAGCCACCGCCGCCGAACCAGGCGCAAGCTGGCGAGCTCCGGGAGGACCTGCAGCGCCTGTTGGACAGCCACAAGTTCAACATCGCCACCCTGGTGCCGTCCGAGGTGCACGCCATCGCCTATCACGCCCTCGGAATCGTGGAGGGCACGGCCGCATTCGAGTGGTTGACCAAGCCAGGCTGGACCGACAAGTTCCGCCATGCGGGTCGGTGGGATGCGTACCCGATCGGCACGCGGGCGCACGCCGTCGGCGGCGGCCATTGGGAGCGCGTCGCCCTCGGATGGAAGTGGTGCACCGGTGCCACCTTCCCGACCCCGGGCGCAGATGCGATCGACGTGTCGATCCCGTGCCGGCCCTCCCAGGACGTGGACACGCTGCGGCGCTGCCTGTACGTCGCTGTTGGCGACGACGCCAAGGACTGGGCCGATGCCGATGGGGTGCCGGTCGGGCAGATCCTTGCCGCAGCGATCGCCGGCGACGTGGCCACCGCCCGCGAACACCTGCAGGCCTACGATGCCGCGGCCGTCGCGCCTGTTGATGCCTGAGGTACTGGCATGGACCCAGATCTGCGGAACTGGCTCCAGGGCGCACTTGTCAACCTCGGCGCATCAATCCCGAGGCCGCGCGCAATCGCGATTGGAACAAGCCCATCCATCACCAGAGTGCTGCTGCCCACGCCAGAGGATTTCCTGAGCTGAAGCGAACCTCTCGATCTTCCGGCGACGAGCCATTGTTTGTCGCACAACGACCATCAAGCAAAACACCAGGCGGCAAAAAGCAAGGCGAACTTCCCGGTTCTTCGATCGCATGAGGCCATGTGTTTCACTGGGCTTGAGTCATCCCCAAGAGACACGATCATGAGCGCCACGACCTCGACCGACACAGCCACCGCGCCGAAGCCCGCATTGTCCGACGCCGACTTCATCGCTTCGATGCTCGGCACCCAGAAAGCGAGTGGTGTAGGTCGTATCACGATCCCGGTGCCGCCGGCGGTCGCCAATGCCAACAGGAGCCAGCCTGGTTCGGAGGACGACGCACCATGAGCAACCCATCATCCGGAAACGACGCCTTGTCCCTGCTCGAGGGAGCATTCCACCGCGAGATTCGCGGCATGCTGACCAAGAAGCAGCAGGCAGTGATCATGGGCAAGTTCCGCGAGGTGGTGTCCAGCAACCTCCCCGTGCAGCAGCTCCCTGATGTCGATGTACTGGCCCAGGAGATCCGCCGCGTCGACGGCAACCATGACCTCGGGGCCGGCGCACTGGCCGAGGCGCTGCTGCCGTTCCTGCAGGACCAGGGCTATTCGGCCGTCTCGGCCGACATGGTGCGTCGAGCCGAGCACTACTGCCCGACCGACATGCCGTCGTTTGCCAAGTGGGAGTGGAAGGCGGCACACATCCGGCAGGCGATGCTGGCCACGCAGAAGATGTTCGACATCCCGGCGTTTCTCCGTCGGGATAGCGGCCAGCGCGCCCCGGTTGCTCCCGAAGAACCGCTCACCGGCGCCGACGCGTGGGTTCGCGCTGGCGGTACGGCATCCGGCTATGCCGCCCACCGTGCGGATATCGAGGAGGCAGGGGGCGCACGATGAAGCACGAACCGGCGGACTGGACGTTGGACGTCTCCACCCGACAAGCACTCCACGTGTCGGGGCTCCTGATTCGAGCCCAGCGATCGGGAGATGACTGGAGCGTCCAGCCCATACCCGAAACGATCCCGCCGCACGGCCCTCCAATGCCACCCGCCGCCGCCGCCGCCGCGCAGGCTTGGATCAGCCATCTCGTGACGACGGGCGGAGATCTCCTGGTGAGGGCGATCGTCAAGCACCTCTCCACGCACTGAGTGCTCGCGCGACCCATGTCGACCCTCGACCAGCCAGACCTGTTCGGCACACCATCCAGCCCAACAGCGGCTCCGTCGCCACGTTACAGCTGCCGCCGGCGCGGTGGTTACGAATGCAGCTCGAAAGGCGACTCCAGGTACAGCGCATTCTCGGCCACGCTAGCCGACGGCCGGACCATCGAAGAGCACTACCAGTGCGACGTGAAGGGATACGACCCAGGCGGCCGGAACTGGCGGCTCGGGAAGGGTAAGCCGCCCCTTGATCGATCCATTGACCTGTTCGCTGCCTACCTTGGCCTGTGGGAGGCCTGGGCGCGGCGCAATCCATCCCTGATGCAGGAGCTGGCGAGGCTCGCCGACACCAAGGAGGGCGTGCTGAGCGACTGCTTTGCGTCCACGCCGGTCAACCAGGCCCACGCACTGTCCGTGCTCCTCAACCGAACGTAGTCACGCGACATCGGAACCACGCCCGAGGCGGCATGACCAGACGGATTGACCGGCGAACGCCGCGGTCTGGGGTGAAGCTGCTGCGGCTGCTTCAATGGGTTAGACGCAACATCGCCCATCCAACGAACAGCAGGCTCCGCCATGACCACCTCCACGACCGCCCAGATGATGACCAGCGGATTCACCAACGTCCGCTGCCCGGGCACCAATGAGTTGATGCCGAACCTGGTGCGCAACTTCGACGGCTTCCACATCAGCTACGCACGCCACATCCGGGAGTATGGGGAGCCGACCACCGCGCTGGTGCTGGGCGGCCGGGTCTTCCTGGTCCTGAGCGGTAACCACGCCATCGACATGATCGAGGCCGCACAGCGCGACGGGGTGCAGGGCTGCATCGACCTGTTCATTGCGCGTATCGGTCAGGCCAACCGCCTCAGCGAGCACCGCGCAGCCGTCGGGATCGATGAGGATCCGTTCGGCCTGCACCAGACCACCCTGCAGATGATCGGGCAGCACAGCATCGAGCGGATCATTGCCGCGCTGGGCAGCCCCACTTCCACCACGAGCGCAACCTGAAAGGAAACCGGGGCCATGGACCTGATCAACGCATTCATCACCGAACTGAAACGCGTAATGGGCACGGAGAACTTCGACAAGGCCCGCCTCGCCAACCGCGAGGAAGCCAATCCCGTGGTGTGCCACATGCACGACTACTGCGACGCCAACCAGTGTGCGATCGACGTGATCGAGGCCGATCGCCAGCGTGGCGCACCGTCGCAAGAAGACATCATCGACGCGGCAGCACAGCTGTACGATGACGCCCGCCCGCATCTGCGCTGACGGGGAGGGTGAGCCCATGCCGAAGCAAACCAGGGTCGTCAGGACCAGGCAGGCTGACGACAACCATCAGGTCGTCACCGTCGAGGGTGGATCGGCCGGCCACTGTCACAGGCCCTGCGCGGATTGTCCGTGGCGAGTCGATGCCGCCGGCGTGTTCCCGGCCGAAGCGTTCCGCCTGTCCGCCCCAACGGCCTACGACATGGCCGAGAACGTCTTCGCCTGCCACCAGTCCGGCACTGAGCGCCCTCGCACCTGCGCCGGGTTCCTGCTCCGCGGTGCCGACCACAACCTTGCCGTGCGCCTTGCGCGCATGCGCGGCCGAATCAGCGATGACGTGCATGACGGTGGCCACGCCCTCCACGGCAGCTATCGCGAGATGGCGATCGCCAACGGCGTCGACGCCGAAGACCCCGTTCTGGCCGAATGCCGCCCGTAAGTCAGGCGGCATCAATTCCGTCCGGTAGTCAGGTCATTGGATCTGTGCAGACATTGCCGTCAAATGTCACCAGAGCACACCAGCGCTCAAAATCGGCTCATCTGCCGGCGTTTCGTGTAGGTCTGAGGTCGCGATCGTGCGTGGCTTCTACTGTCAATGCAGCGACAAGCCATTCAACGGAGCCGAACATGAAGACCACCACCCTGCAGCAAGCCCAACTCTCCCCTGCACTCGCACTGCTGATCGCCGCCGACGCGGCCTTCCCTGAAGGCGCAGGCGACCGCAATCGCATCCAGGCGCTCGACGACGTGCTCACCGGCGCCATTCGTTGCAAGGCAAAGTTCGACGTCAATGACGGCCCCCGGATCGAGGCGGCCAGGCTTGGGATCGAGACGTGCGTGGGGGTGTTCCGGCCGCTCGACTCGCGCTGGTATCACGAAGCCGCCGTCATTGGTGGCACGTATGCCCGCATGTGGGAGAAGCACTCAGGCTACAAGCCGTTCATCGCCCCCGAGGCCTGGCGCGGCGGGTGTCTCGAGGCCCCCCTGCAGAAGCAGCGGCTCGTGCCCGGGCTGGCCATCCTCCTGCCCGAGACCGAGACCGAGACCGGCCTGCAGACCTTTCGTGGCGCAGCCGTCTGGTGGTGCACCAACCTCGACTATCCCAAGGACCGCGTGATCCTGTGCCGCTACCGCGCAGAGCCGTCCATGAATATCCGGCGCCCGTCCGAGATCCGCGACCCTGCTGCGCGGGTTCCGGCGCGACGCAAGACGATCCTGCGCTCCGAGTGGCAGGACCTAACCGATGGGGTGGTCATCCAGCGCGAGGCGGCGGCGGCATGAACGCGATTGCCGATGGGGAACCGCGTTACCTGGGGCGCCCTGCCGATAGATGTGCAGAGGTTCGCGGAAAGTGTGTTTCCGGAGTACGCACCATGAGGGGTGCTCCGCATGAAGAGAAAGAGCGACCGTGCGCCGCCCACGGGCTCGTCAGCTATCGCTGCCGAGGCAGATATGACTGGATCTGGATCGGGGCAATCGATCATGTAGATGCCATGAAGCAAGCTAGACGCTCATGCAACGTTGCCCAGGAGTCTGATCTTCAGATATGGAATGGAGTCAGATACGTCTACGTCTACGCTGAGGGGCACCAAAATATCGGTCTTGCGAGCACTGGTACTCAATGCACTGACAGCGGGGAGAAGCCATGAACGAACACTCTGCCGGCTTACGAGAGGCCATCAACCAATGCGAACGCGACGTCCTCGCCGCCGGCGAAGCGCATGATCACGGTGAAGCCGAGCTCATCAAGCAGGCCTTCCGCAAGCTTCGCGCCGCCATCGCTGCACAACTCGAACGCGCGGCCACCCCTCGACCGACGCAGCGGGAGGTCGCTCGCATCGGCGACATGGCGCAGCACGACGCACTGCGCGTTGGACTGGATGGGGACGGTGACGCCTACATTTCGACCACCAACCCGCTGGGAGGCGTTGAGTTCTGCACCACGGGATCCGGCGGAGGGAAGTCGCCACGCACGCACGAAGCTCTGATCGCGCTGATGGTCGCCATTGAGGCCGACAACGCCGCCAACCCCTCGCGCGACTGGTGGGCGCGCCGAAATGCTCCCAAGAGCCAGGAAGGCGAGGGATGAGCAGGAACGCCGGCGAAAGGGTTGTTGGCCCATGCCCGTACTGCGGGAAGCGGTACATGCGCACGAACTGGATGAAGCGCAGCGATGGAGGCAAAGACGATCAAGGCCGACCACTCGCCGACACCCACCTGATTTCCTGCCACCAACGCCACACAACAGGCACACCCTCCAAATGAACACCAACACCACGCCGTCCACATACGACAACGCCGCCGTTGCAGCGATTGCCTTCGCGCTCGAACATCGCGACCTGGACCTCCTTCGCCTCTGGAACGAAGGTGAGTTCGACCAGATCCGCAAGGAGTGGCCAGACGCCCCCGCAGCGATGTTTGTCGGCGCCGATCCCCTCTATCGTCCGGCGGGGGAGGGCGAGAAGGGCCGTCACGCGGCACCGTCAGCAGGCGTGGTCGGAGAGCTGATCGAGATCGGCGACGATCCGGAAGGCCAGCCGCGCCTGGTCATCCACTCGACCCGCGAACAGATCCGAAACGGCGGGCTGATTCCGTTCCAGCGCGTGTCGGTGGCTGCGGGTAGCGGCCAGCCAGGCCTCGATCTGGCGGAACTTCGCCTCGTTCGGGAGAAGCTGGCGAACGAATCGGCCTCGTTGCCGGCCACGAGCCATGTAGGCGCTGGGATCGACAAGGCGGTGAAGGCTCTGGATGGGTTCCTGGCCAAGCAGGCAGCGTGATGTCAGGAGCCTGCGGCGTACTGATGCGAGTGGATGAAGTCGTCCTGCCGCGGGACGAGGAGGGCTGCACGCTCCCCGCGGGACATGCGGGCCCGCACCTCAGCAGTACCCCGGAAGGGGCGTTCAACTGGGAAATAGACCTCGACTGCGATTGTGACCACTGCCAACAGTGCGAGGGCGACTATTGCATCACCTACTGGCCAGCAGGTGGTCGTGACAAGACGACGGAGTGAGGCTGGGCGTTCTGCGCGCGCATAGGGTTCACCTGGTGGTGGTGGAACACTGACCGTGTAGCCACACACACGGATGGATCCACCATGGACAGTCAGCAAAGTCGGTTGTGCAATACGATCAAGTTCGGACATCTCTTCGTTCGCAACTTCAGCCACGGTGCTTCAGCACTCGTCGGGCTCGTCCAGCTGCCCGAGACCATGAAGGTCGACGACGGCGACACATTCACGGCGTTCCTCTGTTCCTCCGGCATGCTGTTGTCGGATCAGCCGTACATGCCTCTCGATTACGCCATGATGATCCACGGGGTCACGGACCTCATGAGGCAGCCCATCTGGCCCAAGGCCAGCGTTCGCGGCGGCATGGCCGTGCGCTTCATCAAAGCCCTGCCGGACACCCGGGAATGGGTCATCTACGCGGTCACCGATCAGCCCTGGATGCCCGACGACGTCGCCGGCACCGGTGACGTATGGCTCCGCATCAGCCCCCGCGGCATGGAGGTGATCGAGCCCCTGGCGCAGACGCAAGGCGAACAGCCCGGGCAAGTGCTCGGCGAGCCAGTCTGGCCGAGCGTCAACGGTGACGCCTACTCCTTGCCGCAGGTCCATGAGTGCACCTGGGGGCCATTCGCGCGCTACCACGGGCACATGGCTGACTGGGGGGACGGGCTTCTCACCCTTGACCAGGTGTGCACGGCGATCCGCTCCGACCCCGAGATCGCAGACATCATCCCGGCCCTGCGCCCGGATCACGCCTACGCCACCTACCTGGCGCACATGCGCAGGCTGGGCTACAGCCAGCCTCCGGGCCCCGTGAAAGCTGCAGACCACGCCCGGCGGGAGACCGTCAGCATGGATGTCGTCGCCGCGCTGGCCGCGGCCTGAGCGGCACCAAAGCGAGACGATTTCAGGGCCAATGACCACGCTACTTTGAGCGAATACCCTCCAGCCATGTCATCCAACGACCGCAATTGCCGCAGCAATTTCGTAGCCGTAACCAATCTACGAACGTCAACCCAGAGGGACATACCGTGCCGACCATCAGTAACCGCTCACCCCTCCCGAACAGGGACCCATCCGCCTCGAACGAAGCACAGGGACTTCACCACAAGTACGACGTGCGCCGCGTGGATGGATCTGATGGGCCGGGCGGCAAGCACCAGGATTGCGAGTACTTCGTCCTCGACCTGGATCACGACCCGCACGCGATCGCCGCCTTGCGCGCGTATGTCGATAGCGTCGAGACCACACACCCGCTGCTGGCGTCGGACATGCGCACCAGGTATTGGCTGGGACACGAGAAGGCGCAATCTTGATGTCGCACGCCTACACCAAGAGCGCACCACTATCGTCGCTGCTTTCGGAGATCATCCAAGCCGACGTATTTGATTTCACATCCACGAGCGTGGATCCAACAACAATGGATCACGCCGAGGTATTCAAGCGCGTCAGAGCAATCATGCTGACCTGGCCTCTAGCCCATGAGGTCGCTGATACCTCGACGGATCGCCTGTTGATATTTGCCCGCCAGTTGCATGCAATCCGAATGGGTAGAGCGCCAGCAGGGATGACGCGAGAGAAAGTGTTGTTCCACGTAATACTCGATTACTGCGCCAACGAAATCAGGGACAGCCACCAGCAACTATTCATGGCGAGCCAGAAGCACGGTGGGATCTCACATGGAGCATTCAGAGAGGTTCTGGATGCGTTCGATACCATACTGCGGTCGGGAATTGATGTCGCCGCTGTCCCTGACAGATCCTTTCGCGGTTCATACTCCCAAACAGCCACGCTCGGACAGATCGGAAGAACGATCGTCTCGGTAAACGACCCACAGAAGAAGTCCTACGGAGGATTCTGTGCTGCCGAAATCGTCGTGGCCCCAGGTAGTCTCAGCTCGGGCGGGGGAATTCGCGTTTACCGTTGGGATCCGGCTGAATGCGTCGCCGGCATGCATGACGACTGGGATGGCGTTGATTCAGCCCTGTATCAGTGCTTCCAGATGTTCTGGGAAGCCGATCAGGACGGGTTGCCGAGGCTGACCAAGGCGGTAACCGATATCACTGGCCACGATGCGATGTACAGGCCTGTCATCTACATCGATGCCATCGCCGTTGGGGAAGACCACAAGGGGAAAGGGCTTGGCCTGGACCTTGTGCGTGCCGCGGTCAAACGCTGGGCAACTCCTGAAACCCTCGTGTTCGCCGTCCTTCACCCGATCACCAAGACAGGGCAGATCACCGGAGCTCGCGAGAAGCTCGAGCGCTATGCCCAGCCCCTCGGATTTGAGAATTTCAGCCAGGGCATCTACCTGCAGAAAGCATCCGCGACACGCGCAATGCTCAGCGAAGAGAAGAGCGTAATCACGGTCCTCGAGGCCATCAGGAAGTGATGGGATACAGGGCAGCCATGATTGGCAATGGATAGAGCAATGACCTACACCATCACCCCCGCAGATTTCGCCTCCATCACCGACGTCGAGATCGCGTTTTCGACCGATCGCCTGCTCCCGTCGTGGGACGACATCCCACAGGAGTTCAAGGACGGCAACGCCTACACGAACCTGGTAGATGCGCTGTTTGCTGGCGTGACGCTTCCCGATGGGAACATCGAGATGAAGCCTGGATTCACGCCGGAGGCCTTGAACCGGGCGGTGCGTGCGCACCTGCAGTCATTCGGTCCCAAGCATGAGCACAAGGTTGCCGGGGTCGCCTTCATGATTGCCTCGTCATGCACGTTCGAGCCCGCCCAGGCCAGGGGATGACCGATGCAAGAAGGTCGAGTCCAGCATTTTGAGCTGAACATGCGGGGGAGGGACTTCGTCGTCGGCGACCTGCACGGCGCATTCACCCTTCTGCGCCGCGCCATGGACGCCGTAGTGTATGACGTGACGCGCGACAGACTGTTCAGTGTCGGCGACCTGATCGACCGCGGCCCGGACTCGGCCGATGTCGTGCAGGTACTGCAGATTCCGGGCTTCCACGCCATCGCTGGCAACCACGAGCTGATGCTGCTCGATGCCGTCCAGATCCACGGAATCGACTCCGATGTCCTCTCCCCGCTGTTCGTCCGAAACGGGCTGGGATGGTGGCTGGACACGCCAATCGATGCTCGCCGGCGAATCCACGCCGCGGTCATGGAGCTGCCGTTGGCCATGGACGTCCAGACGCAGCGCGGTACCGTTGGGCTTGTGCATGCCGATGTTCCCGCCGGAATGAGCTGGAAGGCCTTCTGTGCCGCGCTCGATGCAGGAGACGAGAAGACGGTGGAGGTGGCCACCTGGTCACGTAGGCGCGTTCAGGAGGGCGATGCCTCCGGTGTGACGGGCGTTGGTCGCGTGTTCGTTGGCCACACTCCCCAAAAAGATGTGCAGCGACTGGGCAACGTCTACTACATCGACACCGGCGCGGTGTTTGGCGTGTGCGGCGGTCGACAAGGGGCGGGGCTCACCATGACCAACCTCATCATGTCCACCGGCATGCTTTCCAACGCGTCGCCGGCTGAGAACCTGCTCAACACGCTGGATCAGGACGATCTCCCGACAACGCCCTTTCGCGGCGTGATCGCGTGCTCATCCAGCAAGAGCAGAGGTTGAGAATGAAGTCGCCCCCTCTCGCTGTCTTCCCGGAATGGCTGACCGATGAAATCAAGGCTCAGCTCGGCAAGCGTTCAGACGCCAGTATCGCCATGTCTCTCGGGATTGCCACGTGCTCCGTCAGCATACAGCGCAACACATACCAGATCTTCAAAGCGTCTTGATACGACAGCCAAGCTACAACGCAGGAGAAATGTCATGCAGTTCAAGCACTGGCAGAAGGATTCGATTGAGCGCATCTACCTGCAGGACGTTCCCGGCGTGGCTGGGCGTGCCTACCTGCATGTGCAGGGCGGGGTCCTCCTGCTCTCCGCCGAGCAGCTCCTGGAAGAGCGGGGGCACGTCATGCAAGCGCTGGCCGAAGAGGTGGGCGCCACGCTGACGATGCCAGCCAAGCGATTGTTCGATGCCTTCAAGGCGCACGCGCTTTCATCCTCCAGAGCCAAGCCTGGACCTCGCGGGAGGCATGCAGTCCCGCGCGCTACCGCCGGCACGGCCTCGGGATTCGGTGGCCAGGCCTACGGCACGGATCTGGCGTTCGGGAACATCAAGAACGCTCTGCCGGTCACCGTCGAGATCGATCATCGTGAACCGGCCGGGTTCGAGGCCTTCCTCGCTCAGGTGGAGAACCTGACGGTCGAGCGCGTACATCTGCCGATTGGCGACTTCAGGGTCAACGGCAGGATCATCATTGAGCGCAAGACCGTCCTGGACTTCGCCGGATCGGTGCAGTCGGGGCACGTGTTTGACCAGGCTCAGCGCATGGGGTTTGAGCCAGACGCCATTGGCGTCGTCGTGATCGAAGGCGACGTCTTCCGTGGGCACACCGGCATGCTCGCGTCCGCCGTCACCGGCGCGATCACCTGTCTCTCGTTCGTCCAGCGCATGACGGTGGTCAACACACTCAATCAGGAGCACACAAGTTTTTTGGTCGCTAAGATGGGGCAACACGACAGGAATGGCCTGGGGTATTCGCTTCCACTACACAAGGACAAGCCTACAGCGCTGATCGATGCACAGCGATACCTCCTGGAGTCCATCAACGGAGTCAGCGGCGGTCTCTCAGATGCATTGCTGCGGCACTTCGGTACCGTGCAGGCGGTGTTCAATGCGACTGAGAAGGAGCTGCTGCAGGTGAAGGGGATCGGCCCCAAGACCGCCAAGCGCCTGCGCGATGTCCTGGTCACCCCATACAACGCGCCGTCGTCATAAGACCGCGCGGGCGGGCGTTCATCTCACAGGCAGGCATTCTCCTCTCATCTCGGGCTGGCTCTCCGGCGGTGTTCAACTGGTTCCAGACACCAACCGAGGGCCAAGCCAATGACGTACCTGACCGACACCGATCTCGCCACCATCCTCGCGGCACTGCGCTTCTACCAGCAGGGCGGCCAGGGAGACCCGGCGAATCGTTCCGACGATATCCACGACATCGCAACCAACGGCGGCGAGGTCATGTCCTCCCTGGACGACGCCGGCATTGACGATCTGTGCGAGCGCATCAACGCCCAGGAACCTGCCCAGATCCACACGAAGGACTATCGCGAGCTGGCCACCGTCCACCTGGGCCTCCGACTGGTTCAGCGTCTTGTCGCCGACCAGCCCTCCATCGTGCTCATCGATGACTCGGGAACCCCCAGCGTCGCCGCGACCGAAGCCATCCTGGAGCTGGTCGAGCTTCACGGGCACCTGGAAGTCCCGGAGATCGACTTCCTCTATGAGCGCCTTGCCACCGGCAAGGTGAACCATGGACTCGGCTGCCCGGTCAGCCTGCTGCGGGACTTCGACCGGCGTTTCGGCGATGCTGTCGAGCAGGACGTGGAGATCAACGGCCCGGACGCCGTGGACTGGATCAGCGAGGCCTCGCCGGCGATCCGCCGCAAGCTGCAGCAGCTCAACATTCCGCCCTCGCATTTCCCGGCAGCCCCCTCTGTCCACTGCGTGCTGGCAGAGTTCGACGCTCGCTTCGGCGACCTGGTCGAGGATGACCAGGAGATTGATGCCTCCGACGCCATCGACTGGATCAGCGAGTTCGCCCCGCGCGCCCGCGTCATCCTCGAAGCCGCGGTGTGGCCGAAATGATGGCCAAGACCGCAGTCGCAGACCTGCAACCCAGGGGCTCAGCGCCCCTGCACCGCACCTTCCCCATGTGGGCACGCGAACCGAAGGGCGAGGGCGTGGTCGAGTGGCGGATGTACCGGGGGATGAAACAAGGCGGCGCTTTGCTCGTCGCCTTCCACTCCAGCCCAGGCATGTCGCGGACGGATGTCGCCAAGGGACTGCGGACATTCCCCGACGTACTTTTCGGCCGGGACAAGATCAAGGGCAGCAAGGCCGTTGCGGAGCAACCTGCAACCGCTGACGACCACCAGCCCCATGAACCTGACCCGCAGCCACCCCCCTCAACCGAGCAAGGCGCGCCAGTGTTTCTGTCCTCCTCGGAGGCGCAGGGAAACCTGTTCTGAACACCTGGGCGGCATGAAAATCGGCGTTTCCTGTGGACATGGGATAACCAGGTCAAAGAGGACAAACTGACTACGTAAGCGGGATTGGTATAGCGGTTTGTGCCGCACCCTTCCAAGGTGCTGACGCTGGGTTCGACTCCCGCATCCCGCTCCAAATCAGGCGCCCATAGCTCAACTGGATAGAGCACCGACCTTCTAAGTCGGCGGTTGCAGGTTCAAGTCCTGCTGGGCGCGCCACCCACCAGGGTAGATCACGAGGAAACCGCATGTACGCCAGGCTCACCCGCTTCTCCAGAATGCTGACAATGCTGCTTGCCGGCGAGGTGAGCTGGTATTCGTTCAAGCTCGGCCTGAGGCTCAGCCAGCGCACCGTCTGCAGGAAGTCCGGATCCGGGATGCTGTTCTGTGACAGAACAGACGAAGCCACCTTCTTTCCGACCTGACATGCCGGTGAGCATCAACACGAATTGCGTGTAACTGAGGAAATGTGGTAGCAGAGCGGGTTTGCTTAACGGAGGCGTGGCCGAGCGGATTAAGGCACTGGTCTTGAAAACCAGCGAAGGGTCAAACCTTCCGTGGGTTCGAATCCCACCACCTCCGCCAAGCCAACAACCTCGCATCACTCGTGGCACGGAAAGCTCATGCGAGCCTGCAGGCACAACAACCAGTCAAGGGAATAGGCAGTGAAGACCAACTTGAGAACATTCAGCCGAGACGCGTTCGAGCAGATCAAGGCTGCAATGAAGGACGTTCGGGAGTTCATTGCCTACCACAACGAAGCAACACCATACAGTTGGCTGCCGCCGAAGAGCGCGGTGTTCTTCGTTGCCAAGAGGATCACTGACCAAGGTCTGAATCGAAGCCTCTATGACTGGTGCTTCGTCATCGAGTCGACGACCCGCGAAAGCGTTCATGCCAGGGCGTTCTTCTTTGTGTCTGGCACTGGAGACCAGCGACGAATCCAATTTGCCTCCAAATGCCATGCCTGCGGCGTTTTCACAGAGCCCTGCTCGCATACCCGTGGGTTGATCTACAAGGCAGCTGACCAGGATGACCCCGCGAGCAAGTGCTATGGCGTGTTCAACAATAACGACTGGGGGCTGAGGGATCCCGACATCCGAACCGCCGAATGGGACATCGACCAGGAGATGCAGGTCTTTGACCCGCTCGTCACGCTGCAGCAGTTCGCCAAGCAGGTGAAACCCAAGAAGGCGTGGCCGGACGGCCAGGAAGTCGTACTACAAATCGACAGCGGCCACGTGACAAATGAGGACAACCTCAATCTAGCCATCGTCACGCTTTTGTGCCGAACCAGCGAAGGCGAGCTCCTCGGGGTCGACCCCGCAAAGTTCCAACTCCCACCGGAAGAAGATCAGTGGCACCACCGGGCGCTGGCGATGGGGGGCGTCAGGAGCGAGCGCGCGCATTATCCGGCGAGGGCATCCGACGGCGTTTCCATCATCGCCTTTGCCAGGGCAGGCCGCCTCTACTCCCACAAGGGGGACAGGATCAAGTATGCAGGCGGCACCGCCGCCATTCTTGGCTGGGTTCCGTCCGAAACCGAAGGGCAGCGCATCGAACCCAAAATGGATCGTCCCTGGTTCTGGATGAGAGGGGATGCTGGCCCTGTGCTCGACGCAAACCGGATGTCGATAGCGGACACGGAGTTCTCTCCAAAGCAGCTTGAATCCTTGTTGCTGCTACCGGAACTTGGGGATGAAGCGGCAGAGCAGATCCGGCGCGAGTGGGCCGACAACCCGCGCCTGGCCGAAACACTGCTTCCACTGGCACCATCAAGCCGCACGATCGAGATTCGCAATCTCGCATGGTCGGGTGTCGTCAGCACCATGAAGACGGACAACGGCTCCCGTGTAGTCATCACGGCGCAGCTGCTGGATGGAGACGTGGCGGTTTCGCCAGACATCAAGAACGGCCAGCTGGTTCAGATCGAAGGCGACCTCTGGTATCGCTATGTGGTGCCCAACCAGATAGCCTCGCTACGGGAGTTGTTGCAAGCGACGGAGTTCAATCCCGTCCAGACGGAAGGCAGGATCGTCTACATAGGGCCACCGGGCTGCACGATGAGCCATGTCGCGCTCATGCTGCCGCTGCTCGACGACTGCTCCTGGATCACGCTTCCCGAGGAAGTCAATGCCGAGATGCTGCTACCGAAAGTGGCGCGTAGCTGCGCCGTGTCGTGCCAGGTTGCCGAGTCCGGAAGAAAGAAAGCGTCCTCTTACGACGCCAGCGACCCTGACAAGCAGCTGCCACCGTACGAGCTGGTCATCTCGATCAACGCAGAAGGCCAGAGCGTCAGTCCCAAGAACCTCATCGCACACCAGGCGGGGAGCCATTACGCGTTCCAGAACGGCCTGTGCAGGCTGTTTGGCGCTGACATAAGCCACAGGGTGGTCGAAGTCCAGGCGGGCAAGTTTGCGATCCTGAAGGAGGCCTCGATCTACGCCACCCAGGGAACGCTGGAACGGCTCCTTGACCATGCGCGACCGATCGGCAATCGCTACTTCCTGACGGAGGGTGCGTTGCTTCGGCTCGCAACTACCACTCGGCTGCCGATTGAAGACGGCCCGATCCTGCAACGTGCTCGGGACAAGGTACAGAAGCTGCTCGCGGCGCAGGGTGACGCAGAGGAGATGGTGATCGAAGGCATCGACGGGATTACCTTCTCGCCGAAGCAAGCATCCGGCGTTCGCTGGCTGGTCACACTGCTCGAAGAAGGCCTCGGCGGCATCCTTGCCGACAAGCGAGGAGCAGGCAAGACATTCCAGTCCCTCGGTGCAATTGCATTGAGCCGCAGTTGGCGCGCCAAGAACAAGAAGGGGCCAGCCATCGTGATGATGGAGCTCAAGGAGCTCGATCATTGGGTACTCAAGCACCTCGTGGACCACTGCTCTGGGCTGAAGTGGGAGGTTTTCCATGGGAACCACAAGCCGACCGATGAAGTGCTCCTTCAGGCTGATCTGGTTGTCACCACCTACGGTGTATTCCAGCGACATGCTGAGCGGTTCAGGGCACTGAACCCGACCTTCGTCTTCGCCGACGAGGCAAAGCGGCTCAAGAATCGCCAGAGCAAGACCACCAAGGAGATCCAGACGCTGGTGAATGCGTCCATTATTTCCATCAACGGAACCCCGCTGTACAAGAACATCGGCGATACCTGGACCAGCTTCAACCTCGCCTCACCTGGGTTCCTCGGCAGTTCCACCAATTTCGCGTCAACCTACCGCCGCAACGCAGACAGCCAGGATTACCTGGACACGCTTCGGCAGGCCATGGCGCCACTGTTCATCCGTCGCGACATCGATAACGGACGCGGCATGCCGGAGAAGACCCTGATCCCGCAGTTCATCACCATGGACGCTTCGCAGATCGAGGCGTACGAGGCAGCCAGGCAAAGAGTCCTTGCGCAGATGGAAGCGATGAAGGGGACGATGACCGCCCCACAGATGCGGTTCAAGCTCAGACTGCTGCTGGACCGTCTTCGGGAGATCACAGCCTCGCCAGGCAACACCAAGAAGCTCACCAGCAAGGGCGAGACGATCCGGGAGATGGTGTCGGAGTTTGTCGAGGAAGGACATCAGGTGCTGGTCTTCTCGCACAGCAACACCTATGTGGACGCCATCGCAGAGATCCTTCGCTCGGAAGGAATCCCAACCAGCGTCTACCGCGGCAGCAATGCCAAGGAGCGGAACCGGGAGAAGGACCTGTTCAAGAACGGCCACAGTCGCGTGTTGGTGCTGTCCGACCTTGGCGCCAAGGGGCTTGACCTGCCTGAGGCCAGCCGAGTCATCATCACCGATCCGTGGATTGATGCAGACGAAGACGACCAGATGGCCGATCGCGCCAGGCGCTTCGTGTCCACCAAGGACCTTGAGGTATTCCACCTGATCTGCGTCGGCACGCTGGAAGAGGGCGCGATGGAAATCCAGGCCAGAAACCGCGCACAGGAGCAAGCCATCCTCGAAGGGGCGCCGGCACCGGCGCCGAGCAAAGGACTGAAGGCCACCACCGACGACTATGACTACCTGCTCAGTTTCACCCCATCACCCGGCGCGAACGAATAGCCGCTGGCACCGGTTGCCGGCGGCACCGGATTCGGGGAAGTCCGTGGCTCTTGGGCGGTACCGCGCTTGCGGCTACAACTGAGCCTCAGGCAACGGGAGTCGGCGACGTGTCGCATTCACACATGAACGATCAGCAGGCCATCAGCATCCTGCTCTCATACAAGGGGCAAATTGCCGGGGGAGGCTCTCGCAGCGAGTTCCAGCAGGCGCTTGACCAGTTGGCCAGCAGCGCAGCGAAGGGTGGATCTGACGCCACACAAGGCGCCGCCGGCGAGATCGACGTTACCAAGCCGGGTCTCCTGGGCCTGCTGGCCAGGGCGGAAGCCTTGTTGCGCGAGAACGCCACGTCCACATACGACAGCTACAGCGTGGACGGCGTCGCCGACTTCGATGGCGACCCCGACGCGAAGGCGTGGTACCAAAGCAACCTCTCCACGGCCAATGACCTGGCTGCCGCCATTCAGGCGTTGTCCGTGCCCCTGCCACCGGCCTGCGACTCATCGTCTCCAGACGACCCCGGAGCCACCAGTGACCGCGCCTGATCGGATCGAGTTCACCCTCCAGCAACGGCTTCCATTGCTGGGCAAGCAGCTGCGATCGCACTGGGCCAGGCGCCGCAAGGCCGCTTTATCGATGGCCTGGGAGATTGCTGCGGCGATCCCTCGTGCCTCCCGCCCCCAGACACCCTGGATCCGCGCAACAGTCCTCGTGGAGCGCTACGGCCCGAAGAAGCCGGACCGCGACAACCTGGTGTCCTGCGTCAAGCCCATGCTCGACATCCTCCAGCCGCTCCACGCCAAGAATCGTCCGCTGGGCCTGGGCATCATTGCCAACGACAACGACGACTGCATCGAGCTCTCCGTCGTACACGTACAAAGCAACCTGGAACAGACCCGCGTCACCCTGGTAAGGAAGGCGTAGCGGCGAAACCGGTGTGTCTCTGATCGTCGCACCAGCGGAGGTATCCATTGGATATCTCCAGCAGGACGCCACGCCATGAAGACTTGGGCAGTACTCGCACCGTTCACACCTGCATTCGCCGATGTGCACCGGCTCTACCTCAACGCGCCAACACCGCAGCATCCCCGACGCATCATCCCATGCGTGCTCAGCGCCGAAGGTGCCGACTGGGGGAGGATCGGCGTGTACGGCAGCGCTCTCCACGATGTCGCCAAGGTGGTCGCGGGCGGGATCCATGGCGCGCAAGTCATCCAAGTCGAAAGCCCGATGTGGCCTGCCGACACCGATATCGCGAATGCGTTCCGGGCAAGCCGGGAAGAAGCGCCCATTGCTGGGAGGATGTCATGAGCCATACCGACGGCTACTCCATCACGGTCGAGCGAGACGAACAGGGGCGTCCGCGCATCCGGCCCGACGTTGCCGGCGATGAGCGGTTCGACCCGACTGTTTCGTTTCGGCTGCCGCCGGCAAATTCCTGCGACATGGATCGCGCCGGCGTGGTCTGCGCCGTTCTCGGGACGCGCCGCAACTGGAATCAGGCCCGCGAGGAGGGCTGGTTTGTCGCCATGCCGGCCGGCGTCTACATGTCCCGGGAAGGCTATGTCGAGTTCATGTCGATGCATCAGGCCGTCATTGGCCGCAAGCATTGATCCACCGAATCGCGGTGCAATCCAGGCGAATTCTGCACGTCTGAAATGAAGCCCGCGACCATAGGAGACTGGGTTCATCACCAACCACGGAGCCGCCCGTCCATGAACGCAGAAGCACAGACCGACCCGCGCATCAACACCATCGTCATCGACTGCAACCGGCAGTGCCCCTCCGTCGAAGACATCACCGGGCCGGTGCGCCACGAGGGACGCGACTTCTCGCCGACGGCGTTGGCAATCGTCGGGGCCGCCATCGACGCGGGCTTGTTCTACGTCGACGACATCAAGAGCCATTGCAGCCAGCGCTGGCAGAACGAATACCCGCTCACCGACGTCTGCCTGACCGCCACCGGCGAGGCAACGTACGTCATGGCCCCTGAAAGCTATGAAGACCGCCGGGCGCAGGGGGGCAACATCAAAGCGCAGCTGGGCACTTCACCGCGCGGGACATGGGCGCTTATCCGGCAGGACTGGCAACGCGAAGACGGCTACTCAGGTACCACGTGGACCCTGCTCATCTCTGTTGGCAATGGCGAGGTCCATGCTGCGCAAGCCAACCCCATTTGGCAAAACGAGAAGCGTATCGCCGGCTTCAAGGACGCCGTCGACTGCTTGGTGGGGATGGAGATTTACCGGGCGACGAACGCAGAGCGCGCCCGCCGGGAGGCCGCGCGTAGCCGCCTGCTGATCAAGGAAGCGGGATGGCGCCATGGCGCGACCCTGCGCAACGTCAAGATCGGCGGGAAGGCCTTCTCCACGGCACTGATCGTGATGATCACGGAAGAGGGTTTCATTCGGCTCGAACTGACCAAGCGCGGCTCTCGCAATCGCTGGAACTGGACAGGCGTTGCGCAGGCGGTTGAGGTCGAAGGCGCAGCCAACACCCTCCTGGCCTACGGCCAACTCTTCGCGCGCCCCGCTGCCGCCTGACAGCGCGTCGCGCAAGGACACCAGGACACAGGAGACGAGCATGCCCAGCACCAACATTCGACTCACCGTGACAGGGGCCGACGCCAACACCCCGCTTCGGCGGATCCAGCAGCTTGCCAGACTTCCATTGGTGGAAATCGGCCTGCTGTTGTCGGGCACCCCGGAAGGCAGGAACCGCTACCCCTGCGTTTCATGGCTCAACGAAGCGGCCAGCGCGGCAGACGGATCAGCTGCGCTTCACGTCTGTGGGTCCGTGGCCAGGCGCTGGCTGCAGGATGGGGGAATCGAGCGGCTCACCTCCAATGTCGCTCGCATCCAGGTCAATGGAAAGGTCGGCATGGAAGGAATCAGCGTACCCGACATCGAGCGGCTTTGTGCCCGCTACCCGGGCCACGTCATCATCACTCAGCACTGCAGCGGCAATGAAGCGCTGCTGCAGGTAACCGCCACCAATCACGCGCTACTGGTCGACGCGTCCGGTGGGCGCGGCATTGGGCCGGCCGTGTGGGAGCGGCCCGATACACTGAAGGCGGTCGGCTTCGCCGGCGGCCTTGGCCCTGACAACCTGGTTGAGCAGCTTCCACTGATTGCGGCCGCTGCAGCCGGGAGGCCTGGCTGGGTCGACATGGAGGGAAAAATCCGCGATGCGGATGATTGGTTCGATGCTGATCGTGCCCGCGCCTGCATCAGGGCATTCCACGAGTGGCAGGCCGCGGCAGCATGCACGTAGCGGCCTTCAGCAGAGCATCTCCCAATCCGACGCAGCAAACGCATGTCGCGCCATGACCGCCATCCCGCAAGGGATTGAATTGGCAACGGCGTGCATCTGCCGCAGGTACGGCACAGGCGCGGATCCGGTGTCTTTCGGCGCCCTGTCCAAAGGCACGTACCTCGCGCGGCTGTAGTTGGGCTCAGCCACCAGCGCAAGGCTGAGGCTCACGTTTCGATCGTAGACAAGGGACATCGGGCTCTCCTTCGGTTGGGTTCAATTCAATAGACCGACCGACAGCGCGTTTTGATAAGCGGGACGGCAATTCCCCGCCACCTCGGATCCCTCCTCCAGCCGCGAGATAGTGGTCCTGATCCTCCCGGAACGGACCACCCATGAGCACTGAAGCCACCCCGCAGATTGACCCCGTTGATACCGCCTACCTCGCCATTGGCGCGATGAAGGCATGGGATGACCTACCGACGCCATCCCCTGAATTCGAAGGCGGCCAGCGAGCGTTCGTAGCGGAAGTCATCGAGCACGCACAACTGTTGGCCAACAAGTGGCAGGGCTGCTCGGAAGATTTCCCGGGCGTATGGGCCTATGAGGTTGCCGAAGAGTTCGGTGAGCGGGCGGGTGCGCTCCTGCTCGCCGGTGAAGCCTTGGACGCCGTCGAACTGGTAGATGAGCTGATTGCCGCGGCAATGGGCTGAACGCAGCAAACGAACGAGACAGGAACACGACCATGAACAGCAGCACTTGGCTCCACATCGACACCTCGAACGCCTCGGCACACCTCGTCATGATGTCGGCCGGGTCAACTGGCGACATCGAATCCGTCGAAGGGCACGCCTATCGCGACATCACCAACCCGATCGAGCTGGTCTCCCATGCGCTCGACTGCTCCTATGGCGACGCAGACAGCATCCTCATGGCGGCTGAAATGAAGGGTGAAGACGATCTCTGGCTCCAGATTCCCACCGCCGAATTCGGCAGGGTGGTCGCCCTGGGGGACTTCCAGGGCATTTGCCGGCGCATGCCGCTCGGATCGTTTGCCACCGGCGACGGGGCATCCTGGCTGACCACGCTCGACGGGCTGCAGCTGGACCTGCCCGGGAACCCGGCCCCCTGAGGGCCGCCGCCGCCAAGGGTCCGCGCCGGCATCCCCCTCCTGAACCCGCGCGGCACCATTTCACCGCCAAAGTCTGGCCGTGTCGGGCAGCCCCGGACTCTGCTGTCATCTCACCAAACGGCAGCGGAGAAACCCCATGTACGGATCCTTCTCAATCTTCAGGTCCGCCACTTCAGCGGTCCTTGTCGGCGTGATCATCGCCGGAGCCCTGGTGATCTGGTCCACGTACTCACCGGCCGCGCCGTTGGCACCGCTCGAGGCGCAATCCTTCAGCGAAATCCTGAACTCTCAGTATGCGAAGGTCGCCGGCGTCGCGGCCGCGGTTGTTTTCGCCCTGCAGATATCCGGCGCATGGGGTGGCCAACATCGAGTGCTCAGCCAGCATGCGATCCACTCGGCGACGGCCACAGTACCTTCGGCGAGGCCGGATCGCGGGCGGATTGACTGGGTCATCGCGAACGTCGGCCGGGGGGTGCACAAGCGGATTGACGAGAACCGTGAGCTCCTCCAGCTGCTGCGCCTCGAAGCGCCTGGGTTCATCGAGCAGCATCCGTGGGTCGAAGGGTGGCTCAAGTCGCATGACGACTTCTTCTGTGAGCTCGAAGCTGCATCTGGGGCGAAGAACCCGATCGATGGCCGGGCCAAGGGTGCGCGCGAATACCCGCGCCCATGGCCTGCGCCGCAAACCTGAGTGGCGAACTTCCGCTGACTGCGATCAGCCGGCCGCCAGGCGTTGAATTGAGGCGCGGGATCCAATCCACACCACACGGAGCCAACCATGAGCAAGACCATCACGCTGCCCACCGACAACCATGCTTGCGACTACGAGCCGGGCGGCATCAAGAAGATCAAGACCGAGAACAGCCGTTCCGACTCGACCTACCTGGTCGATCCGCGAAAGCTGCAGGTCGATCCCCAGTACAACGTCCGTGTTCGCACGCAGGGCTATCTGGCCTACATCCGCCAGCTCGCCGACAACATGAAGGCGGAAGGCTACGATCCCGGCCAGCCGATCACCGTCATCGTGGTCAAGCGCGACGGCGAGGACGTCATGTTGGTGCGCGCCGGCAACTCCCGCCGCGAAGCCGCGATCCTCGCGATCGAAGAAGGCGCCGACTTCAAGACCATCCCGGTGATCATCCGTCCCAAGACGGACAACCAGGTGGACCAGACGGTCGACCTGGTCAAGTCGAACAGCGGCCGTCCGCTCACGGCCTATGAGCTGGCCATCGTCGTCAAGCGACTGCTGAACATGGAGCTGACCGAGGCGGATATCCACCGCCGGCTGGGCCTGGCGCCGTCCTACATCAACGGACTCGCTCTCCTGGCGGGCGCCCCGCACAAGCTGGCGATGCTGGTCGTCGAGGACAAGGTCGCCGCGGCGCTGGCGATCGAACTGATCCGCAAGCACGGCAACACCAAGGCCCTCGAGACGATCGAGAAGTCGCTGAAGAGGGCGCAGGCGTCCGGCAAGAACAAGGTCACGCCGGCCAGCCTCCCCGACGCCGCCTTCAAGAAGGCCATCAAGACCCGTGCTCCTGCGCTCCTGGAGACCGCCGAACTCATCCGGCAGGACGTTGGCTTCAGCCAGCTGGCGCCGGAGACCCAGCAGCGCCTCACGAGCCTGCTCGACGAGCTGACCAAGCTCAAGGCCGAGCAGGGCGCCGGCGCGGCCGCCGAGGGCGAACAGGGCAATGACTCGGCAGCGAGCCAGCCGTTGGCGGCCTGAACCCTGATCTTGTGCCGTGGCCATCGAACGCATCTACCGCTGCAACCTGTGCAGGGATCGCCCGGAGCCTGACGGAGATCCAGCCAAGCGGCCGATCGGGCTCTACTGGGTATCGTTCCCCAAGGGCTGGACGGAAAAGCCGTGGCGGGAGACGGAGACCCACGTCTGCGTCCCATGCCTCTCCAGCCTTCAGGCATTGCCCGCCAGGTGCGGGGCCGGCCATCAATGCGATGGCGGGCCTCGCTGCGGCAGCGACCACAAGTAGGGAATGTCGCGATGAGACAAGAAGCACAGCGCATCACCACGGACTTCTGCACGCAAGCAACCCAGCGCCTTGCTGGCGCACGCAAAGCCCTTGATGAGCGCCAGAAGGAGCTGGACGCGGACAAGGACTACCGCTATCGCGATTACGCCCAGCGTGATATCGACAAGACCAGGAAGCACTTCAACGAAGATCCTCACCGGGAGCGGCGCATTGCACAGCACAGGTGCCTTCCCTGCTTCTACATCCCCCGCCTGGCGGGCGCGGCGATGACCTCCAGGGAGTGCGGGCTGTGTGGCAAGGACCAGATGTTCAGCTCGACCAGCACCGATGTGGTCTGCGTTGATTGCGCGAAGACGCATGGCCTGTGTGCGCACTGCGGCGCGGATATTGAGGGCAACACGGCACGGGTAGATTATCCAACCACGGAATGAGCCCACTTGGAGCCAGGTCACCACATGGAACTGCAACACGCCATTGAGCCGCACCTGCTGCAAGGTCTTGACGACCTGATCCTGGTACAGACGCATCGTGTGTCGAGGAAACGCAGGAAGGCGATGCGAGCGGCGGCCAGATCCGGAGCCCCTGTCGTCAATGACGAAATGCGTCTGGCGACCGCCATCAGCCACCTTGACTGCCTGCTCGAGCTCAAGCGCGTTCTTGCACCTGATACGGAAGGGGAATGAGGCAATGGACGACCTGGACCTGCCCTGCAGCCCGTCCGCAGAAGACCGCGCCCTTGCGATCGAGGCCATTACGGCAGGCAAGAGCGTATCCATCGGCGGATGCTCGATCCATCCGGACGAAATCGCGATCTGGGGCACGGATTGCTATGGGGTCGACGCGTTCATGACCTACGACATATCAGTCGCATCAGCCGAAAAGGCGATCGAATGGGCAATTGCCGAAAACAAGCGTGACGACCACCCGGCCGAGCGCAACTACCAATGGTGATGCGTGCCGCGGCGGGGAATCCTGCAGGTCTCGGATGAAGCGGAGCGGCGAGGGACACTGAGTTCAGTCCATCGCGAGCAATCACCATGACCCAACACGACACGCACGTCATCTACGTTCCACGCAACGCCGCTGCGAACTTCATCAGCCCCGGCAGCGCAATCGTCGCCAGCCTAGAAGAAAGCGAAAAGCCGAAGAAGATCGTCTTCTACGAGGGCAACCTCTACGGGTTCGACAACATCAAGAACTTCGGTGACAAGGCACTACATGCTGCCGATCGACAGACCCAGAGCTACCCCACCAGCGCCGTTGCCCACCTGGATGCCGCTGACCTGATCGAAGTGGGGCGCTACAGCCACACGCTCCAGCGGGTCACCAGCATCAGCGACCCTGAAGCTCTGCGGCAGTGGGCACCGGGCGAAGCTGGCTGGATCGAAGGGTTCATCCCGTGGTGAGCAGGTATCCGCTTGACCAGGACACCACCCACGAACTGGCGTCCTGGCTCACGCCTCAACAGATGGCGGACGCGGACATTCACGAGTTCGTGCACCGCGTGCGCCGCGTGCACGCCGAAGAGAAGCAATCCGACCCGGCCGACTGGACGCCCTCCGAGAAGGCCGCGTACGGCGCCGGCAACTGGCAGGAGTTCTCCAGGCTTCGCGGATACACGGACGAAGAGATCGCCAATTATTCCGAGTTCATCAGGCTCGTGAATCTCCTTGACGCCAGGTACGGAGAAGACTTCGCCATCTGCCTCGATTTCGAAATCACCCAACTCGATCTGGGGCAGAGGCCAAAGAGGCCCGACCAGGGGTAACGGCGGCGGCATGGTTCCAGAGCCAAAACGCGGCCATTCCCCGCAGGGCGTCACGCAGGTAAACAGGCTGCAAAGCAAAGCAGGTGAACCGATGCAAGTCAGGTATGAAGTCAGGCAACTTGTCAGCAGCATCCGCAAGCGCTGGCTTGAGACCGTGGCCGAGGCCCCAGCTTCCAGGGTCATGGAAGCCGAGTTCAGACGGCTCCATGCCGAGCATCCCGACGAATACTTCGAACTGGTCCGTGTCGCGCACGATGAGCATTGCCTGCTGCATGCACTCCAGCGAGAAGGCGAAGCATCCGAGATCATTGCGCCTCGTGAACACGAAACATCCTGCCCATGCGGCGACCCGAACTGCCTCTCCCTCAACCCCGAGGTCTCCGCGGCCCTCGACAGCACCACCAACGAATCCCTGACCAGACGCCAGATATGGGAAGTTCTGCAGGCAGCCAAGAGCGCCAGAAACGATCAGGGGTCATTGCGAGATCGCGTTCGTGACCAACTGGACCAGGCCGGGCTCCCTGGCGAGTGCATCGACATGGTGGTGCAACTCGTCAACGACCTGAAGAGCGGCCCCACGCTGGTCGACAGCACAGTGGCTCGCCATGTGGCCGAAGACGCCCACGGAAACCGATACGGGATCGATTGGGTGTACCACGACGACGCCCGCGGCGTGCTCTCCGAACGGGAGCTTGGATGATGGCGCCGGCGGACAGACAGCCGCGACCCGATGACCGCCGGCACGTTCATTACGCCCGCAACCTTCGGATGTTCAAGAGGGCAACCGCCGAAGCAGCGCATCGCGTCTCTCAGAGCCAGATCGCCAAGGAAGAGGGGATCAGCCGCCAACGCGTCCACCAGATCATACGAAGGCTGCAGGCGAGGGCCGAGGCCCGCGGGAACGCCACCGTCCCTTCCGAGTAGCCAGTCTCGATGATGGAGACGCCAGCAGCACAAGCTTTCAGCAATCAACCAGGCCACCAACATGAACAGCCAATTCCACGCAGGGCAGCCGCTTGTACCGCACATGCTCAAGCTCGTTGACCCAGGCCCAGCCAACGCCGGAGGCCTGCCGGGTAGCATCGGGAGCTTTCTGGCGACCGATCGCAGCGGATGGGCCACCAGCAGGGCCGAGGAAGACGCCTTTGTCTTCCCTTCCTGGGTGCTCGCGCATCGGTTCGCCAAGCGCTTCATGGCCGCCACGCAGCAGTCGTGGATTCCGATGGCTGCTCCTCACCGCGTGGCGACGATCCCTGGAGCCGGCGGTCCCGTCTGTCGAGCCTGCGGCTGTACCGAGGCCTTTGCCTGCCCGTCCCGATGCTACTGGCATGAGCCGGGCATCTGTTCGGAATGCGCCGAAGCCAGCGAGGAGCTCGTGACGTGGGTGATCTACGACAAGCCGAGCGACCATCCCGACAGCGCGATTGCCCGCAAGTTCGTGGGCGGTGTTCCAACGCCGGATTTCATGGCAGCAGCCACAGTCGCTGAACTGCGCAAGAAGATGCCCAGCGGCGCCGTGTCCATCCCGCGCGCCCAGGGAGACCCCAAGGCCGTTGTCGAGACATGGCTGTAGGCGATTTCCGTGCGTCGGGGATGACTTCCGCGGCCGTGGCCTACTTGGGTCAGACGCACTGGATTGGAGCCGAACGCATGGAAGGGAACCAGCAAGGGATCGACACGCGCAAACCCGTTCGCGCCGGCGACGTGTTCGCCTACGACGCAACTGGCCGGGTGGCCACGGTGATGCGGACCTTGCCCGGCGGAGGGGCTGAGATCCGCATCGAAGGGTTCGTTGATGGGCGCAAGTCACTTCGCATTGGCGGCGCCAAGGTCAGAGACCTGAAGCAGTGGAAGCGACTTGGCCGCGCCGAGTTCCTTGACGGCACGTACCTGTCCGCAACGCACCTGGCTCAAGACCACAAGGAATCGCAGCAATGAACACCGCAAGCAAGCTCTCCCGCCCGAAGATGCCGCGTGTGCTCGTTGACATGGACGGCGTGATCGTCGATTTCGACGCCTATCGTGATCGCCTCGGGCTGACCGGCGAAGAGGTCAAAGCCCGCAAGAGCGCCTACCTCGACATGGAGGCCATTCCCGGGGCCATCGACGCCATCCAGGTGTTGATTGGGCTGGGCTTCGACGTGTGGCTCGCCACCAAGCCGCCGACCGGCGTGGCGCACGCGTACTCCGACAAGGCGGAGTGGGTGTTCAGGAACATGCCGTTCCTTCGCAGGAAGATCATCATCACCCACCACAAGGGCATGCTGGGTTCGGAGAACGACTACCTCGTTGACGATCGGCCGCACAAGGCATCGTGTGCTGATTTCGCGGGCACGCTGGTGTCGTTTGTCGACGGCTACCACTGGCCGCAGGCGCTGGAGTTCTTCCGCGCGGAAGCAGCCCGCCTCAAGGGCCGTGCCCCGCAGCACCTCTCCATCAATGACGCAAAGCGCGGGGAAGTCGCCAGACGACTGCAAGAGGGCAATCGTCACATCGACATCGTGACCGCCCGGTACTTCGTTGATGCCACCCTTGATCTCGTCGAGGGGATGAGTCCCGGCGGCGCACTACGCTCACATGAGGCACAGCATCGGCTGGGAGCGGCGCTGGAACGGTACCAGGCAATGGCTGCCCACCTCGGAGGTTGCACGGACGGTGGCTGCTTGATTGTTCGGCCGACCGGCATGCACACCAATGGTGGCTGCAAGTGTCCGGAAGACAAGACGAAGGCACGCCGCCTGCTGCAGGCAGGGCAGCAACTCGCCGGCATCCTCGCCCAGTGCATCGAAGGCAAAGAAGAACAAACGGCTGCAAGCCCTGACGGCGTTCTGAGCGATGGGACCTAAGTACGATCCACGCACCAGGCTGCCCCGACATGCGCCTGTTATTCGGGGCGACATGGCCTGCAAGAAGCTCTATCGATACCCCACAGGGCTCGGGGACCTGGAGATCCGTGCCGATATCAAGCTGCCGACTGGCAAGGCATACCCTCCGCACCTGAAACACCAGCGCATGTGGAACTGGGGTCGCGGCGGCTGGCATGTTGAATGTCTGGTCTGCCGGAGATACACGGGCCGAGCACGGGATCGCGCGAAGCTCGCCATGTTCTTGATGGAGCATCGAAATTGCGGTGCAAGGAAGTGAAGGCATCACGGGGAATCATGTCTAGCTTGGGTTGCAACCAAGCGCACATCAACATACGAGCAAGCGAACAGGGAACCCCGAACCATGCATAGCACCAAGGACTTCATCAACAGGAACGCGAGGATCATGATCCTGTTCCTCTCCTTCAATTCATTCCTGCTGACAATGATGGCCTACTTTGGTGTATTGAAAAGCGGCAGTGCATTCGGTGGGATATATATCGACTTGTTCATCCACTCTGTCGTTGCCTACATCATCATGAGGAATGCGGATGTTCGGAGCGATACCTTCGGCCCGTGCATCATGTTCCACCTGTGCAACAGCGCCATGATGATTACCTTGGTGGTTGTGTGCGTGCTGTCGGGACTCGGCCACGTGATTCCACAGGATGTCGCCTTGATCGGCGGGATGCCAGGCGTTGTTTGTGCCGTTGTTGTTGCAGGCCCGGCAATGGCGGCCAAACTCGCATGCGAAAGGAAGGTGAGAGCGTTCGTTGCGGCGCAGAACGCCACCGACCCCGCAAAACAATCAACGACCATCGAACTGTAGTGCCGGTCTAGAAGCGAGATCGCAGCCATGAGCAGAACCAACGTCTACGCCTTCATCTTCTTCAGCTGGTTCCTGATGCCGCTCATGTGCGTCTGGTTGATGCTGACCCACCCAGGCAAGTGTGCTGTGATCTGGAAGCGGGAACTGACGGGCACCTGGTTCAAGGAGAAGACCGATGCTTGAGATTGAATCGACCGTCGTTTCCGACCAGGTTCTGGTGAACGCCCTTGCCGACGGCACCTATGCCGAGGTTGCGGACGCCTACGAAGTCTCGCGCGGTCGCGTGTATGCCGCGGCCTGCCGTCTCGGAGCCAGGAAGAATGAACTGCGCATCCAGACCCGCAAGCAGGAACGCAAGCGGCTTCAGCGCGAGTTCGCACAGTCGGTGTTGAACGCCACAGCCACAGCCGATGTCCTGGACTTTCTGGAGGGGCTTCCGGACGCCTACTGCGAACTGGCCCTTACCAGCCCGCCATACAACGTGTCCAAGCCCTACCTTTCATCACCGGGGGCGGACAGCTACCACCACGTCTTCTACCTTGGCTGGTTGCTGCAGGTCGTGTCCGAGATGGCCAGGGTGCTCAAGCCGGGCGGAGTCCTGTTCCTTCAGGTGGGTTCGACCAAGGACGCCCAAGGCAACCTGCTGCCGATCGACATCATGGTCTTCCAGTACCTTCAGGCATTGGGTCTGCAGTTCCAAAGCAGAATCGCCTGGGTGGTTCCGCACGGACTGACGCCAAAGCGGCGCCTTGCCGAGCGTTACGAGACGGCCCTCGTCTTCTCCAAGGGGCCGATCGCCACCTTCAACCCGGACCCGGCTCGCACCCCGCAGCAGAACCCCGGTAAGAGGGCCTACCGCGGCCCAAGAAAGGGCGAGCTGTCCGGCCACCCCTTCGGCGCTCACCCAACGAACGTATGGGCAATCCCGAATGCCGGCGCGAATCGGAAGGACGGCGTCGAAGGGCACCCGGCGCAGATGCCGATCGAGCTTGCCCGCCGCGCGATCCAGGTCTATTCCATGCCCGGGGACATCGTCCTGGACAGCTTCTCGGGGTCAGGCACCACACAGGCAGCCTGCATCCAGACCGGCCGCGCATTCACCGGTGCCGATCTGTACTACGAGGACATCCGCAACCAGCGTCTCGCCAAGATCTCCCCTGACCTGGTGTCTGCGTTGCCGGGCATCACCGACGAATCCCTCGCTGTCTGGAACGCACAAGCGGTTCCAGTCCACATCCCCGCATCCACACCCGAACAACTGACCCTCGCCTGACACCACATCCTTGGAGCACCTGCCATGAACATGGACATCTTCAACCAGGCATCACCGACGATGGTTTTGCTTGCCGCCACCCTCGTGCTTGCCGTAATGATCGTGGTCGTGGCCACCAAGTCAGGAGCCGCTCCCAGGTTCGAGTGGTCGGACGATGGATTCGTGACCGTCCTCGGCTACCGTTTCAACTGCACGGAGGAACCCGACGCGTTCTTCGTCGACGTTGCGGATGGGTCGGATAGCGAGGAATTCCACAACATCGTCAAGGCCCCATCCAAACACGAAGCCGAGAATGAGGTGCGTCGCTGGCTGGCCAACCGCATCTCGGAATCGATCAGGCACGAGGCCACCCCCGAACCCAGGGCGACCACCTCGTGATCTCCGCCCCGGCCGTACATAACCGACACCACGGGACGGCCCCGCGAGGAGCCGTCTACGTGGGGAGAGGTACGGTCTGGGGGAACAGCTTCGTCGTCGGCGTGGATGGGACACGCGAAGACGTACTCAGCAAATTCAAGGCCGCTGCGCTGGTCAGCCAGCAGCTGTTGGACCGCGCAAAGCGCGAGCTCAAAGGCAAACACCTGGTCTGCTCTTGCAAACCGAACCCATGCCATGCTGATCTATGGCTGGCAGTGGCCAACGACCTGCCACTTCCAGCATGGGATGTCCTACCGAGACAAGGCACCCTCAGCATCTAGAGATTAGTGCGACCAACAAGGCAGGCGGGATGACGAAGAACGATGCCACCGGCTGGAAGGCCATGAGCAACTCAGATCGAGCGGCGGCAGTACTTGCTGTTCTCGCATGTGTTGCAGCGGCAGGAATGCTGATCACGGGCTACAGCGTGCTCTCGACGATTACAGTCGTCATGTTGCTCTTCACGATCGCGGCGTGGTTATACGGCATTGAGTTCGGCCAGGCATCAAAACATCTCACCGCAGCAGGTGGTGCACTGTTTGCGTTCATCGTGTTCCTGTTCGCCCTGAACGCCGCCATGGAGCGGTTCAATATTGCCGCCGACACCTTCGACACCGTGAACAGACAGCGGGTGAGGGAAGATATCAGCAGAACCAGTCACCCGGCCAAGAACGTCGCCGAACTAGCGGCGCTAAGACATTGCGCTACGTTCCAATTGGATCTCAACAATGATTCGGCAAGGGCAGCGATTGAGGCCAGGGCTCCGGTACCGTGGTCGTCCGTCCTGGCGTTGATGGCGAGGCCAGGCAAAGACGACCTATGCCTTGAGGCCCGGCGCACCCTTCGGGAGATTGATCCAGACTATCCCTTCAGCCGGAAGGAATGAAACCGCGACAGGCTCGAACGTTCGTCTCCATACGACGACAACATGGCCCCCACATCAAGGCACGTACGGCGCGGTCGGAGTTGAGTTGGGGAACGCCGCCCAACTGAGATCCCGGGGCAATGCAGCGTAACGTGATCGTATCCCTAGCGATCACGAGCAGCCCATGAACGACACGACAGCAATCGCACAGCAAGGCGTTATCAGCGAAGACGACTTCTTCGACAAGTATCGCCCGGTCAACACGCCCGGAACACCTGCCAACAGTGGCGAGTTCTACCACGAGTATGAACACGTCAAGGGTCTGGACGCGCAGAACGTCTGGACGATCGTGGACGGAGAAGACGGGGGCATGTACGCGATTGCGGGCTTCCACATCGTGAACAAGGTCTCCTACGTCGTCACCGAGGTGCCGTGGGAAACGGGGCTCGAGGAAGCCCTGTGGATGGAACCCAGCGAGGACGTGGACTGAGTTCGCCACCAACCGCTAATTCAGCCCGAATACGGCTGAATTAGCGCACGCACGCGCCTCGCAGGCAGGCTCCAATGTGGCACAGCCCACCGGAGCCACCCATGTCAATCAGCCATCTGAAGGCGATCAGCGTCCTGCAGCCGTGGGCATGGCTACTCAGCCACAACTTCAAGGATGTCGAGAACAGGCGCTGGCGCACGAATTTCCGCGGCGAAGTCCTCATCCATGCGGGCAAGAAGTGGGGGCCGGAGCAGATCGCTGATCTCAGCTATGTGCGCTTGCAGTTCCCAGAGATCGAACTCCCGGACCACTTTGATCGTGGTGGGGTTGTCGGCAAAGCGACGCTCACCGACTGCGTTGATCGATCAACAAGCCCATGGTTCTTCGGGCCATTCGGATTCGTGATGCGAGACGCTGTCGTCTTGCCGTTCACTCCATGCAAGGGCGCATTGGGGTTCTTCTCCCTACCGGAAGGCGTGCACATCGAGGCGCCGAACGTAGCACTGCCACCTCCACCTGCACCACCGGAAAGGGAGGAGCCGTGGGGCATGATCGAACGGCGGCAGAACCCGGACTGGGCATGACGCTCCAGGTCGGTACGAGACATCAACCCAAGGCCCTCCGTGATCGAACCACGCGGCGAATCCCGCACAAGTGCGATCGGCTGCGCCGCGGCGATAGGTTGGAGGTGTGCCAACAAGGCACGCACAGGAGCCAACCATGAAACGAAGTTCTTCCGCCTTACTCGCCCTGACGCTGGGCGCAGTCATCGCCTTGGCAAGCTCGCCGGCGGCTCTGGCCGCAGAGAACGCCGCGCAGACGATCGCAGCGAAGACCACCACGCTGACCGAGCCGGCGGCCACCACGAGCCCCGCCACCACCTCCGCCGTCAGTCGGGCGACGTCCAGCAACTGGACGCAGGGCAACACCCTCCCACACGGCATCCAGGAGGCGATCAAGAAGCGCGCCGAGCGCCGTACCACCCTGCGATGGTGTTGACCACGTAGCCCCACCCCGGAGGCCTGCGGGCCTCCGGTTCCACCGACACCAAGCACAGGACAGCGGCATGAAGCCGGGCCAGATCAAAGCAGGCACCACCTACGCGAACCGCGGGAAGGGACGAACCACCCGAAAGGTGATCGCGATCGGAAACGAACATCGCCCGAAGCTCTGGCTTGGCGCAACCGGTACCGAACCACCGGACGAGCCGGGCGTGCTCTACGAACAGGCCGGCAAGCTCAGCACGCTCTATCTGTCGTCATTCGCCCAATGGGCGGGGAAGGAGACGACGTGAGCCGGGTCTTCGTGTTCGGATCGAACCTGCTCGGGATACACGGTGCCGGCGCCGCGTTGTTCGCCAAACGCAATCACGGCGCCGTGCAGGGGGTGGGCGAGGGATTGCGCGGCAACAGCTACGCGCTCCCCACGAAGAAGACACCATACGTCTGCATGGGTCTTGAGGATGTTCGAGGTCACGTCGAGACATTCAAGGCACATGCACGCGCCAACCCGGCCATCAACTACCAGGTGACAGCCGTAGGTACCGGCCGCGCAGGTTTTTCCGTTGCGCAGATCGGTCCGATGTTCAGTGACGCACCGGACAACTGTGAGCTCTGCGTCGAGTTCGAGCCCTACCGGAAGGCGAATCCCGCCCGTCGATGATCCGTGGCGCGCAGCTGCAATTCTCAAGGTAGGTGACGCACCAACATGGTCGGAAAGCCGTAGCGATGTCGTAATTCAGCCCGATTTTCGATCAGTTCCGGAAGCCGCAGACCCCCCATCGGACGTTCAATCAACCCACCAGCCACCAACGACAAGGATCAACTGAAATGACGACAGCAGCCACGGCCGCTTCCATGACCACCCAGATCCGCAAGATCCTGGGCGCCGAACCCAGCGGCAAGGTCACCTCCTACCAGCCGCAGACGCTGCACGGCGAACCGCGCGTGATCAAGAAGCGCGGGAACCAGGTCAAGTTCACCCTGTCGGGCAGGACCTTCCTCGCGACGATCTCCGCATGGAACGCTCGCGGCATGGGTTACATCGAAGCGACCGAGATCTGATCGCGAACGCCTCACGCCGGCATAGCTCAGTTGGTAGCAGCAACCACCTTGTAAGTGGTAGGTCGCCCGTTCGATTCGGGCTGCCGGCACCAAACCCAGTCCGAGGATGGACATGAACTGCGATTCCCCTACATCACGACGTGCAAGCGCCTCCGGTTTGGCGGTGGAAGGTGTCGCATGACCGTCGACGCACAACTCGATCTGTTCACCATGGACCAGGTGGTCAGCGCCTACGCGAATTCGGGCACGCTCGACAACAAGGATCTGTACAACCAGGTCAGCAAGAGCACCGGTGTCGCGCGGCACGTCATGGATGCCCGACAGCCCATCGGCGAGCAGCGGCAGCAGCACAGCGTGATCAAGCGCCGAGTGCGTTGGCACCAGCAAACGTTGAAGAAGCTCGGCCTGGTCGAACGCGTTCCCGGCAAGCGCGGCGTCTGGCGCCTGACCGGCGAGGGCGAGCGCAAGCTCGGTGTCGCCAAGCCGGGCGTCGCGCTGGTCGCGTTCTCCACTGAACTCGGGATTGCGATCTGGGGTAGCTGGGAAAGCGTGTTCCCCAAGCTTGATGAGCCGATTGCGCTCTGTTTGACATCTCCACCCTATCCGTTGCGAAAGCCACGTTCGTACGGCAATCCGCCAGAACACGCTTATGTCGACTTCATCTGCAATGCGATGGAGCCGATCGTCAAGCACCTGATGCCGGGCGGATCCATCGTGCTCAACGTCAGCCAGGATATTTTCGAGTCGGGTTTGCCCTCGCGCAGCCTGTACCTCGAACGCATGGTACTGGCGCTACACGATCGTCTCGGGCTCCACCTGATGGATCGCATTCCCTGGGTCAACCTGAGCAAGGCGCCAGGGCCTGTGCAGTATGCGAGCAAGACGCGACAGCAGCTCAACGTCGGCTACGAGCCGATCTACTGGTTCACCAATTCGCCGAAGGAGTGCTTCAGCGACAACCGACGCATCCTCGAAGAGCACTCGCCCCGCCACAAGAAGCTGATCGCCGCCGGCGGCGAGCGTCGGGATGCGTCGTTCTCGGATGGCGCCTACAGGCTGCGGGAGGGGAGCTTCGGCAATCCCACAGAGGGCAAGATACCGAAAAACGTCTTCCAGATTGGTCACAGGTGCGCCGAAGCGCAGCAGTGCAACCGTTATGCACAAGCCAATGGGATCGAGGCGCACGGCGCGCCCATGCCGCTTGCGTTGGCCGACAAGCTCGTTCGCTTCCTGACCGAACCAGGGCAACTCGTCACCGACATCTTCGCTGGGCGGCTCACCACCGGCAAAGCGGCCGAGATGAACGGGCGCCGGTGGATCTGTACGGAGGTCATTGGGGATCACCTCGCATCGGGTGCTTCCAGGTTCGGCCGTGACCTGCTCCGGGAGGCCGGTTGAATCATGGCCAGGCTCAGGTCAACCACTACCAGTGCACTCGTTTGTGCAATACGAACCAGAAGGAACTGAATCGATGAACCAGCCAAGCATCTTCTTCGTCAATGGTGATTCCGCTGCCCAGTTCGCGCAGCACGCCGACATCGCCGTTGTGCAGGTCTCCCGTCAGGAGATCGAGAAAGGGGCGGTTGGCGACCTGGTGGACAGGCTGATGGTCTTCACCGATGACGCGGCTCTGGCTACCAAGTTCATGGGCAGGATGGTGCTCATGTTCGACGGCTACAATGAAGATCCGCGCGAAGTGACCCAGATTCCGGAGCTCGTTGCGTTCTTCATCAAGGCAACCGAGCAGTGGCCCTACTGGCTCCACTTCCTCGAGTACGACTATGCCCACAGTATCCAGGTGGCGATCAACCTCTACATCGAATCAGCGCCCGAAACCCCGTCGATGGGTGGAGTCATCATGTCGTCCTACGACAAGCAGCTTGCGGTGCAGCGCCTTGATCGATTGTTCAACGCAATGAAGCTGCTGCATGAGCAGATTGGACTACCTGTCACCACGAGGATCACTCGCGTGTCGGAAGTGACCAACCTCACGAGCGCAATCTTCGTGGACGCCCCAAGTTCGCTTAACTGAGCGGGTAGGCTTCGGTTGCGAACGGCGAATTCCATTGTCGCTGGAGTTGAACGCCGTTCGTGATCACCCATTCGCCAGACGGGCAGGGGATTGCGAGAAACGAGCCGCCCTCGCATGCACCAGGTACGCCGCCAATCGCTCTTTGCAGCTCCAACATTCGAGCGTCAGGCGTGAGATCAGGCAGGGCCTGTAGCCGTTCAAATTCCCGCATTACGGAACCGAAGCCTTCCAGCTGGAGCGAAGTAAGTGCCTGCCTGATGGAGGTGACATGCGACAGCGTATTCGCGACGTTCCCCCGGTAGCCACGCCGCTTGCTCAGCACGATAACCAGCTCGTCCACCGAGAAGCCGCCAACATCAACCTGAAACAGCTTGTTCAGCCACGTGAAAAGGTGGAGGTCGAAATCCCGGGCGCTGCTTGGCACTTCCCAGGTGCTCAACAGGGCCGGGTAGGGCGGAACGATGGCGTTGACGTAATTCAGCCCGATAACTCGTGAATTAGAGAAGTTTTGAGGGTCGCCCGGCCCGTAACCTGCGGACTCACCCTCTCACACACCCGTCAAGGAGTGACCCTACCATGATCCGCAGACTCATTCTGGCCGCCAGCCTCTCCCTCGCCACGCTTTCCGCCGGCGCCACGGAGGCCGATCCCGCCAAGCGCGCCGCGATCGAAGCGACCGTGGCCCAGATCAACCAGAACGCCAAGATCGCGTGGATCAAGCCGGCTCCGATCCCGGGTCTCAGCGAAGTGTCCGTGGATGGCGTCATCCTGTACATCAGTGACGACGGCAAGTACCTGCTCCACGGCACGATGCTGGACGTGGCCAACCGCAAGAACCTGACCGAGCTGGCCGGCGCCGAAACGCGTCGTGAGCTGCTGGCGTCCATCAAGGACAGCGACAAGATCATCTACAGCCCCGCGGGAACGCCCAAGCACAAGGTCGTGGTCTTCACCGACATCTCCTGCGGCTACTGCCACCGCGTCCACGAGAACATCCAGGCCTACTTGGCGCTGGGGATCCAGGTCGAGTACGTCGCATTCCCCCGCGGCGGCCCGCAGAGCCCCGTCCTGGCCCAGATGGAGCAGATCTGGTGCGCCAAGGACCGCAGGGCCGCCTACGACGCCGCCATCAAGGGCCAAGCGCCGACCGGCAGCCCCGCTTGCGACAGCCCCATCCAGGCCCAGTACGAACTGGGTGACCGCCTCGGCGTCGAAGGCACTCCCGCCATCTACACGTACGACGGCTTGCAGCACGGCGGGTTCGTGCCGCCGGACCAGCTGGTCAAGGCCCTGGATTCGCGTCGTGCTCCCGGCCAGCCCGACGCGGAAGACGACACCGCTCAGAACGTCGACACCAGCGAGCAGAAGAGCCTCCAGAAGACGGCCGACCGGAAGAGCGTCGAGAAGACGGCTGCCCGCCACGCGGCCACGAAGGCCGTTGGCACGCAAGGGTGACCAAGGACCGCGGCGACGCGAGCAGCGGGGCCATGGAAGGCCCTGCATCGCGCCCCGGTAGCAGTCCGCTGCCGCCCACCTGCACTGAGGCCAGGAAAGCCCGAAGAACGCTCTCCTTCCTCGCACCAGGCGCCAGGCCAGCTGCTATCCCTGTGACAACGCAATCAGCGCCACGCCGAGGAGCGACCTTGGCGTCGATCTTGGGCAAGAGAGCAGACCAGCAGGATCAACCGCAATGCAGCGACATACCCTGACCGCAGGAATCGAGTCAGCACTGGCAGCGGATCTGCCGGAGAACGTGGGTACGTCGTCGTCGATCAGCTATGGTCGCGTGCCCAGCGAGCACTACAAGCTGTTGCTCCAGCTCATCTCCGTGGCGAACCTGTGGCAGGTGATCCAGTTTGCCAAGGTGGCATGGGACGCAGCAGACCCGGACTCACGGTCCCGCATCGACACCAGCGTGATCAAGCACCTCACCAACTGCTGGGAGCTCTATGTTGGGGCGTGCCGGCAGCACAAGCCGCTTATCAACCTGTCCCAGCAGGAGATGCTCGAGCACGACACCGCGAGTCATGGCGCCGGCGAACTTGAGCGCCTCGGTCTTGCCAGATCTCCCAGCACCGAACAGGTTTTCGCGCTCATCAATCAGCGAATCGATGAGCTCAGCGAGAGCATCCCACCCACGTCATCCTTGCGCGGCATCGATTGGCGGCCACCGGCCATCCTCAACCACTCGCCCGTGTTCCATCTGGAATTCGGCTCCGAGTGCCTCGAACTGCGGTTCACAGTGAGCTGAGATGGACAGGAAGATCCCTTTGCTGCCGACGTGGCTCTTCATGGCGGGGGTGTTCGGCTCGCCCTTCATCAGGAAGGCGCTCATCGATCACGGCACCACCGTCGAGGCGGCCTCGAACGTGGCGATCTCGATCAGCATCGTGCTCGTGCTCCTGGCTGGCATCGCCGTCTACTGGCAGCGCGACAGGATCCCTCCAGAGCACAGGCTCAAGCGCTCGAAGTGGCTGCTTTGGAAGAAGCGCGGCAAGGAGACGGGCGATGCATAGTTCTGGCCACCACGCATCACGAGCGCTGGACAGGGTCGAAGGGCCCTGCGTCATCACGGATGTCAGGAATGAGACGATCCGTATCGGAAGGGCTGCAGGCGAAGCGCTGCTCGTCGCAAATGCGAACAACGCGGCCGTGTTCGAAGACCAGGCGCTCGCCGAGCAGTTCCTTCAAGGCCTTGCCGAGCCGGCGCGGTGGGTAGTCCGCGCAGCGCCAGGCCGTACACCCACTGTCACCTGGGAGCACACGCGTAGTGTCCTCCCAGGAACCAAGGTGGGGGAAAGCTGATGCAGATGCAGCCCAGGGGGAATGGCGGCTTAGACGCAATCGCCACCTACCATCCGCCGTCGCACACCGACATGCAAGTCATGATGCGTGCCGAGCGAGACAGGATCGTCGACCAGTTGAACCGATACAGGATTGCATGCATCGGAGCCCTGGCCCTCGTGGTGTTCATCGCTCTGCCAATCAAGCGTGAGTTCGCCATGTCCTTGAGCATCACGCATTGGGGCCTGGTCGCAACTATCGTTGCGCTCCTGGTCGCGATGATCATCAACTGCACCAACACGTCCAGCGCGGACAGAACCGCAGAACTCTTCGTCAGGAACCGGTTCCTCCCATTGATGCCCGCCGAGATCGAGCTACTTGAGGACATCAAGGCCGCGAGTGATGAAGGCGCCCGTGCCGTGGCCACCATTGAATCCCGCGTACCGCATTTGCGGTCGCATGAGTACCAACTGCTCGTAGAACACTTTGGACACACCGTCAGGGCCCGAGCAAAGCAAGTCCGTTAGCTCGAGCCGAGAAAAAGGAGATTTCTGACATGGAACCACTGTTGCCAACCACCCAGAGCTACCGTGCCGAGCTTGTTGCTCAGGCAGCGTCCCGTGCGCCACTTCTCAAACAGCTCGCCGCTCGCATCGAGCTGGCGGGTGCGGCCGACTGGGTTGCCGAGTTCCACGCACTATGCAGTGCGTTCGTATGCGGCGACGGGAAGGACAATCGGGCCGTCAAGGTGAGAATGGCTATGCTCGCTGCCGGCGCGGAGGGCGGAGACAGAGTGGCGCTGGATGTCGTCGCCGGAATCATCCGGGTACCCGTGCATGTCGTCGAAGTGGAAACAGCCAAGCTATTCTCTACCATCGCCCAGGCGGCGACCCTGCAGCTCTTGCCTGCTCTGCATGCGATCAAGCGCACAACCCAGGAGCGCCTGGCTCCATCTGCAGCCCTTTGCGCCAGAGTGGCCTCGGAGGTCCTGCTGATGCCGATCTGCCCGACGCTTGCCGCTGAAGTCGCCGACATGTACTACCACCCGAGCCGCGGCGCGATCACCGGCCCCGTTTCCTACGGCCAGGCGCCACAAGAAGCCGGACGCATCGCGTAATTCACCCCGGAAACTGGGCAATTCGAGCGGTTGAAGCGGAACCATCAACGGTAGCCTGCCCTGGTATGAACGAGGCAGGCCACAAACACGCGCGTCAAGTTCCCCATCCAGCGGGGCGAACTTCGCTCGTGTGTGGTTCCGATCGCAGGAACGGAAAGATGGGAGCATCCGTTCCAAAGAGAGCCGCCCCATGAAGCTGGCCCATATTCATCCGCAGAATGACTACGTGTTGAGCGTTTCCGGCAAGAGGATCAGCCTCAATCAGCCGGACCAATCTTCCTTCCTGATCGAGGACATCGCTCACTCGCTTTCCATGATCCCCCGCTTCAACGGGAACCTGCGCAAGCACTATTCAGTTGCACAGCACAGCGTCCTGGTCAGTCGCCTGGTGCCAAAGCAGCATGCTTTCCGGGCTCTCATGCACGACGCGTCCGAATTTGCGCTCGGCGACATGTCATCCCCGCTCAAGGCGAAGATGCCCGCATACCGCAAGTACGAGAGCCGGATGCAGGACGCGATCCATCGTGCGTTCGGCATCGCGACAGCATGCTCACCAGCAGTAGAGCGGCTGGTCAAGACAGCTGATCTGCAGATGCTTGCGGCAGAAAAGGCACAGCTGATGCCATTCGACGACGGCCCCTGGTCAATCCTGGAGGGCGTCCTTGTTCCAGACATCCGCATCAGGCCGATGGGTCAGCGAGCTTCCTTCAACCTGTTCATGAACAGGTTCCGCGACCTCGTTGGCCAGCAGAGCGAATCGGCGAGGGCCGCAGCATGAACACAGCAGAAGGCGGCGCAGTGAGCCCCACCTGGCAGAACGCCATCCAGACCCTTCGCAGGCGCAGGGTGTCTCCAGCGGACATGAGCACCGAGATCAGGCTTGCGCGGCGCGAAGAGCACGCCATAGCGCGATGCCGGCTGCATCTGGCCTGCTACCTGGCTCTTGGCATCATCATTCTTGCCTGGATCACAGGCATCCGGGACTGGGTGCTCGACCAGATCGTGGGCCATCCCGCCATTGCCTTGATCCTCCTCGCGTCGAGCGTCCTCATCGTGCTGGCGCTCAAGCCGTTGCTCATGCCCCAAAGCCTTGACGAAATCGAACAGGCCGTTTACCTGCGCCACCGACGCGCAGATCAGGCACGACTCAACGCAGTGGCCCCAATGATCAGCGGCTCAAAGGAAGTCGAGGAGATCGTGTCTGAGTGGATGCGGGTGCTACCAGCGCTGAGAAACCTTGACCTTGATGAACTTGATCGCCTGAATGTCATCTGGAGACAGTGCCAATCTCGCGATACTCCGGAAGACGTACGCGAGAAACTGAAAGGACATGTTGCAAATGGCACGTGAGTCAGCTTGGAGAAAACAAGAATCCGAACCGATCACTTCGTTTGAAGGAACCCACCGATTTCTCGGAAACCAGTGGCATATGCCGGTTGAGCTTGATGGGCGAAAGTACGCTTCCGTCGAACACGCATTCCAGGCAGCAAGGACGCTTGATCCAAAGGCGCGTCAGGAAATCCATGCATCCACATACGCAGTGGATGCCAGAAGGGTCGCGAGCATCTTCATGGAGCGTCCGGGCTGGAGCAAGATGCAGATGGACGTGATGCGCTCACTTCTCTCACAGAAATTTGCGAAGGGTAGCCGGCTTGCCGATCGCCTGCTGGCCACCGGAGACGCCGATCTGGTGTGGACCAACCATCTCTCAGATAGCTACTGGGGCGTCAGCAAGGGCGTTGGTGAGAATCACCTCGGCAGAATGCTGATGAGCATCAGGAGCGAATTGGAGCGTGGATGATGATCGAGAGCCTTCAGCCAAAGTCATGGAGAGACAACCCGGACCCCAGCCAGTTGAGGCTGAACCGCCTGGACGATATCGATGCAGCCATCGAGAGCGGTCGGCTTGCCGGCATAAGTGAGCAGGACAGCCTTTGCCCTTACCCGCATGGCAGCGATCTCCAGTGGTACTGGAAGATGAGCTTCGAGTTGGCATCCAAAACCGCGTTGGCCTGAAGCAAACAGCGTCCGTCTAAGACATGCCTGGATGCAGTGGTGTACTGAGTACAGCTCATGACCGGAACGCCACGATGACAACCACAGACAGCGCAACGAAGCACCACAGCAAGACCGATGCCGAGAGGCTCGAGAAATCCCAGGTGATGACGCCAGTATGGGCCGCTGGCGAGTTGGTCGAGCAGTTCTTTCCGAACCTGTCCTCCACCGATCTCGTGATCGAACCTTCCTGCGGCACCGGCGCCTTTCTCAGGGCGATCCCGGACTATGTCCCGGCCATTGGCGTCGAGATCGATCCGGCGCTTGCACGCCAGGCGATTGCCGCCACCGGCAGGCAGGTGATTGTCGGGGACTTCAGGACCGTGGACCTTCCTGTGCGGGCCACGGCCATGATCGGCAACCCGCCTTTCGAGCTTGCCGCTGTCGAAGGCTTTCTGGCCAGGGCCTTGACCCTGCTCGAGGAGGAGGGTCGAGTCGGCTTCATCCTGCCATGCTTCGCATTTCAGACGGCTGGAACCGTGGAACGGATCGCCAAGCACTGGTCGATCGAGCAGCAGATGATCCCGCGGAACATCTTCGGGGGAGGCTTGAGCAAACCCCTCTGCTTCGCCCAGTTCACCAAGGGAGCAAAGCGAGGCCTCATCGGCTTCGCGCTCTACCACGAAACCGCAGCAGTCAACCGCCTGCGCCTGCGGTATCGAGCCCTGCTGGCGGCAGGGGAGGGCAACGTCTGGACTGCCGTAGTACGGGCAGCCATGGAGACGTTGGGCGGCACCGCTACGCTTCAGGACATCTATCGTGAGATTGAAGGCAATCGCCCCACCACGGCCAGGACATGGCATGCCAAGGTCCGGCAGCAGGTGCAGAAAATAGGGGTCCGGGTTGGCGAGTCAGTCTGGGCTCTCACCGACTTCCAGCCCAGGCAGCTCAGGCTGGTTGCATAGCCCAACCCGCGGCAGACCGCCCTGGATCGCAGCGAGATGCGGGCACCATTCTGGTGCGGTATTCTGCCAAAGGGAGGGTATCCGACGTTGTGGAAGCCGTAAGCCACGAAGGCGGTATCGCCCCGGAGCTGGAAGCCTAAGCGCCAGAACAGGATGGTTAGCATGAAGATTCTGATCGTAGATGATCAAGCCTCGGCCAGGACATTGCTGAAGAAGATTCTGCAAGAGATTGACCGTGACGTGGAGTTTCACGAATTCAAGTGCCCGAATGAGGCCATCGAATGGTGCCGGTCCAACATTGCCGATCTCATCGTGATCGACTATGAGATGCCCGAGATGGACGGACTGCAGTTCACCCGTGAGCTGAAGCTCTCAGCTCGCCTGCGCGACATCCCTGTCATCTTGGTTACCGTCGTCATCGACGACAGCCTCCGCGTCGATGTCCTGGAAAGCGGCGTAGACGACATCCTTACCAAGCCCGTCATCCCACGTGAGATGAAGGCGAAGGCATCCAGGCTGATCACCCAGCATAGAAAGATTCAGCGACTCGAAGCGGAGCTGGCTGAGATCAGGCTCTCAAAAGAGGGTAAGCCCTAATGGCCGGAGCATGGATGCTCAATAAACTGGTGAGCATTAGGAGAGTCATCCGAAGCCGTGTTGCGCGCATCTTTAAGCAAGAAATCGATCAGGAGCTGAGTCAGCAGATAGTTCGTTTGTTTCTGACAGTGCTTCTGACAGGCTACTTCCATATCACCATGGCGATCGTAGGGACCGATCCCAGCGAACGAATCATCATCATTGTTACGACGTTCGTACTGGGCGTTCACAGCATCTTCCTAATGCTATGGAAACGATTCAAGCCAGGGCTATCACACGCCAGAAGAATGGAGGGGATGATCGCCGATTACACTGGACTCGGACTCGTCATATCACTTCTAGGGCCGGCGAGTCTTCCTGCCTATGCAGCAGTGCTTTGGGTTACGGTCGGCAATGGACTGCGCTACGGACCGCGCTACCTCATGATCGCACTGACGATGTCTACCATTACGGTTTCAGTTGGTTGGGCCGCCAATCCGTACTGGAAGGCCAATCCTTTTATGGCTGCGACCCTCCTCATTACAGCAATTGCCCTCCCGTTATACGTCAGCTCTCTGATCGTTGCCTACACAAAGGCTGAGAACGAACTGAAGAAAGCAAACACAGCTAAGAACAGATTCATGGCTCAGATGAGTCATGAGTTCAGGACCCCGTTGAACGGAATCATGGGGATGTCACAGTTGATGGCGACGGACAATATTCCCAAGGAACACAAAGAGTCGGCCGAGTTGATCTACTCGTCCGCAAAGTCGCTACTGTTCATGGTCGAAGACGTTCTCGACATTTCCGCAATCGAAGCTGGCAAGGTAAAGATCGAAACTCGGAACTTCAACATCCATGGCCTGTTGCGCAGAATCGAGCAGGTTGTTGATGTACAGGCACGGGCTGCGAGGCTGGAGCTTTCACTTACTGTGGATCCGCTCGTTCCGCAGATCGTTCATGGTGATCCCGAGCACCTCAATCAGGTGTTGTTGAATCTGATGAACAACGCCGTCAAGTTCACAAAAAAAGGGAGCGTAAGACTCACTGTTTCGCCTATGACCTTCAAGACAGCATCCGTCCTCATGCGATTTTCGGTTCGTGATACGGGCGTGGGCATACCTAGCGACAGTCGCGAGCGGATATTTGAAGCGTTTGAACAGGTAGAGAGTGGATTCAACCGGCAACACGGTGGCATTGGTCTTGGCATTAGCATCGCGAAGACGTTGACGCAAACAATGGGCGGCACGATTGGAATGGATTCCAACCCTGGGGGGGGTAGCCACTTTTGGGTTGATCTGGAGCTTGGGCTCGTCAAGCCGCTAGCTGATTCAATCCGCAAGGAATCAGGCGATCACGGTGTTTCAATCGTTTCATTCGACAATCCTTTCATCAGACACAGAATCGCAGTCAAACAACTGCATGTTCTTGTTGTGGATGACCAGATGGCCAACAAGCTTGTTCTGCAGAAAATGCTTGAGCGAGCGGGTCACATAGTTTCATTCGCTGATGACGGCGAGAGCGCCCTTGACGCCATTCTGGAGATCCAGCCGGATCTAATCGCCCTTGACCTTCACATGCCGGGGATGAATGGGATAGACGTATTGAAGCAGCTCCGCGTCATGGAAGCCGGCAATACCAGGAAGACGCCAGTCATCATGATTTCTGCGGATGCGACAAAGGAGGCTATCAAGGCGATGGAAGAGAGCAGTGCTACAGCGTGCTTGTCCAAGCCGATCATGGCGAATCAATTGCTCGACACCATCGCAAAGGTGGTCGCTCTATCTGAAGGGAAAGGCCATAAACGTTCATCCGATGCAACTGAATACAGCCAGCCGTCTCCGCGTGATTCTCTCGTCGATCTAGTGAACATAGATTCCGACCCCGCTTTTCTACATGGCTACATCGAACAGGCGTTCGATGACATCAGGTCTAGCATCGCGCAGCTCGAGTCGCAAGTTTTCCGCATCGATATCAGGCGATTACGGGCTGTGTTGCATGCAATCCGCGGGGTTGCAAGGAACATCTCGGCCGAGGCGCTGGCTGGCCAGTGCAAGGCCTACATGGAGATGGAGGACAAGGCCCTTGGCGAGCAAGTCAGGTCAATCGCAAGCGTGCTGACCACCATGGCGGATGAGGCGAAGGCCCACGCCAGCGCCAGGATCGATGAGCTGATCACTGAATCCGCCCGCCGCGGGGCACAAGACTGACCCCCGCCACGGCAGGATCGCGAACGTCGTTTGTGGACATGGAGATCCCCCCCCTCCAGGCCATAGCATCGTGGTGTCCCATTGGTTCAGGCCGCCATGTCCCCCGACACGAATGCACCACAGCCGTCAATCCGAGCAGACGATTTCCAGAGCATGGATTCCTTCATTGCGGCGCGAACCGCACTCTGGACCAAGGTCCATCGCGATCTCAATCCGACCAACGACGTACTCCCGTCGCTGGAGGCCATCTGGCTCCGGGAATGGATGCAGGCGCACGCCGAGATCATTGGCGCCAAGATACGTGCCACCGCGGGGCTCACGCTGGAGGAGCTGACCCGCTACGCCTCGCTGGGGGGTCTCAAGCAATGCGTCATCGAGCTGCACTCGCGGACCTCGGACATCAGCACGCTCAAGGAGCAGAAGACCGCCCTCGAAGATACCCTTCGCTCCATCGCGCAGCTCCGATACACGCACGCCGGCCGGCAGACGCCGGAGCAGATCTTCGACAAGATTGCCTTGATTGCGCATGAAGCCCTCGCCTATGGGCGCACTGCCCAGGTCGACGCGCCAGCACAGCCCGAGTCCGATGCCGCTACCACTCCAGTGGTGGCGCCGACCGAGTTCCCGGATGGCCACGCCGACGCGGTGCCCACCAATACCACCACGGACGCGGGCGGAGGGGAGGAGCCTCAGGCGCCCAAGGAGCCCCCGCACGAGCAGCATGCCATCCCGATCGCCGGCACGATGCAGGTTTTCACCGCCCAGAAGTTCATGGTGATGGCCGGGGTACGCAACCTGTCGTCAGGCGACGGCGAAGCCTATGCCAGCAACGGCAAGACGTATGATGCGACCCGAAAGCTGGATCCTCAGGAACCCCTTCCCGGAGGCCTCAGTCATGTGGCCTGGAAGGAATACGCTGCGAACCTGTGAAAACTGTCTCCTGCCATATTCCCAGCATGCTTGACGCCGCCGCCCTCTCCGGATTCATGCCGGACGAAACCGCCCTTGCCGGGCTCAATGACCCTTGCGTTGAGGCCATCGACCTTTCGAAGGCCTCCGATCATCTCCACCTTGTCCGTGACGAACATCGACAGGACCCGGAACAGATCAGCAAGATCATCGCCAGATGCTTCCCGGCCTACGAGGAGGGGGTGGTGCAGGCGATCGCCTACCGCCTGAACGCCTTGTACGTGCTCCTGGACGACCACGCGCTCAGCCCTTGGGTCATGCTCGACAAGAAGGCACGCGTGGCAACCATCAAGCTTCAAGTCCTCGAAGCGGCGATCGCTGTGCCGTTGTCGATGCAAGAGTACCTGGACGGGCTGAACAGGTACCTCTACATCGGATTCGACCGGGGCGCGTTCCTGACCGAGGTCTTGCGCTTCGACGACACGGACATCGCGAATGTAGCCTGATCCCAGGCGTGCTCCTGCCGTGCCCACCTAGCGATAGCCAGATCCCGCGGCACAAAATGGCCGCAAGAATGTGGCCATTGTTGGCACATGGCACATCAGGGAAAGTGAAGCCTCTGGATGGCCTGGGGCTTGGTTGCATGGGACGCAAGAGCATCGAGATCGACGGGGTCAAGTACACCCCGCGAGCGAACGTTAGTCGTGAAGGGACTCGCTGGCGCGTACAGATATGCCGCCGGTCAGAAGGCGAGCGGTCAATCCTTCGCAAGAGCTTCCGCGACGCCGAGCACGAAGGAATCGCCGGCGCACTGGAAGCGGCGCATGCCTGGATGGACGCCCAGTCGGTACGCCCACCGTATGCTGGCATCGACCGAACCACGTCGGCCGGCAGGAAGATCACCCTGGTAAGGCGGCTCAAGTCGAGCCGGCCTGGAGGGAAGAAGCTTCCCTACTTCTGGCTCGAGATCACGCCCAGCAAGAGCAAATGGCGGAAGGGCTGGATGCGGATCTACCTGGGCAGCATGGCCACCATCGACCAGGCCAAGATCGACGACACCATCCTGACCCTGCGGGCGCGGTGGAGAGCCTACCGGGACCACGAGAAGACGCACGGACGGGACGCCGCCCTCTCCGCCGACTTCGAAGCAATCGGGCCTGGCCAACAGTACGCCCACAGCGACGAGGCTGAAACCAATCTCCTCCTCGCAGACCTGATCGCGTGGAATGGACGCGGTTCGAGGATCTCGTACTCCCCAGCATCGACCGTCGATCCGGAGCGTGTCGACCCGTTCCAACCCGAGTCTGCTGAGGACGGCTATGGCAGCACCCGCAAGGGAGAGCTGAGCTACCCTCGGGGTGAACCGCGCATCGTCAGTCTGGGGCGCCCCGCATCCGTCCTGCACCAATGAAAGTCGCCAGAGGACTTCTATGATGAAAGTAGATGCCTCCGAATGCTCCCCGAGGCTGCTCCCTTCGGTTCCGGATCGGGTAGAGACCGGCCCTGTGCAGTTCGGAGACGACTGGCCTGGCTTGTTCATCCGCGGCGACGGCGCAGCCAACTACGCGCTCAATCTGCAGCAGCTCGTCACTTCGATCAGCCAAGGGCACCCTGTGGACGCAATCACCTTGGCGGTCTGCGGGGACCTAGCAGCATTGCTCGCGAGCCCGGTGCAGGGCCAAGCCAGGGCGATGATCGAGGCAGGGCCACTGTCCTGCGCGCCCGTCCCCGCTCCTGAAGCAGGCGAATCCCGCTCATAAAGGATCAAGCCCACTCGTCTGCTTAAATGGGACAAGAACCAGCCGAGGAGCGAGTATGGACAGCCCGATCACTGCAGCAGCCAAGCAACTCCAGAAGGCCTGGGAGCAGACAATCAATGCCGTTGCAGCCGGTCGGGCCGCCAAGGGCGTTGTTGAGGCGAGCTGCCGTATCGAGTTCTGCCCCAATGACCACATCTACCTGAGCGAGTGGGATGTCGAGCCGGACATCAGCAAGCTGTTCGCGAACTTCGTTCGGCTACTTGATGCGTCGGCACGACGCTATCTATCTCGCGAAGGCATCACCCTTGCCTACGACATCGACAGCTTCTACACGTGGCCGGAAGGTCGAGAACACCGGCACCGCTGCGGCTTCAGTGAGTGGTACGACGCCCAGCTAGAAGCTGCTCGCGGGGTTTCCCTGGTTGACCTTGGTACCAAGCTCAGCGCACATCTAGCGCCGGAGAACGCGAGGCAGATCGCTATCACCCAGGCCGCGGATTTTATCTTCAACGAGTTCCGTCCAGAGCGCGGCTACATCAAGGACGACAAGGTCATAGAGAGCCGCGGTGACCGCCGCATCATCCACACCAGAATCTGGAATGACTCGTACGATTCCGCTTGGAAGCTCTCACACAGCTGCATCGAACGGATCTGCAAGACCATCAAAGGGTTCCAAACGCTGCTCGACGCATCGTCATCGCCTGAAGCGGTGAGCGACACCAGCGTCAACGCAGCCATCCACGCCCTGCAGATGCGCGGCTACTCCAGTCGCTGGAAGCTGCCTATCGGCCCGCAAGTCGAACTGCTGTTCTTCAAGGAAAAGCTGGAGTACATCTTCAGCAGCGAGGCCATGAACGCCCTGCAGGTGGCCATGCAATCAAACCGCACCAGCCAGCAGAAGGATGCCGCCTGATGGCCTGGTACGCGCCGCTGCTGGACATCCAGAGCAGGGGATCGCTTGTGGCACGCCCGGGCTCGCTGGCCGGGCTGCACCAGGCTAGAAGGGAGCACGCGGGGCAGTTCTTCACGCCACCTGAGCTGGTTCGATTCCTGTGGACCATGGTGGAGGACCTGGAAGCGCAGTGGCGTAACCGGCACGGCGATGCTGACAAGTTCGCGATATTCGACAATTCGTGTGGTGTCGGGCACATGTTCTGGCCCGCACAACCGGACCGCCACATCCTGTACGGCATCGACATTGACGCAGATGCCATAACAGCACTCAGCGAGGCAGCAAGAGCCGCAGGCTTTCAAGCCACGTTCGTCAACGCCGGCATGGAGGAAGTCACCAAGGCCAAGGCCAACGTCGCCTTGATCAATCCTCCGTTCGGGATCCACTTGAACTCGCCATTCATCCAGCACGCCGAGGGGGTCACCACCCACGGGAGGTTCGGGCCGGACACCTCCGCCTTGTCGCAAGCCTTCGCCATTCACCAGGCGCTTGAGGTCGCGCAAGTCGTTATCGCGGTGATCCCACAGAGCTACGAAGCAACGCTGCTGCAGACGCCGGCACTTGGCCACGCGTGCCAGGCGCTGATTGAACTTCCTGCCCGCCTGTTTCGCGATCAGGGCACTGACGTTCGTGTGTCGGTCGCCGTCCTTGCCCAGGGACAGTACAAGGCACCCTCCCGCATCACCGTCGACTCTATCGACGCGAGGATCGAGGCGTACACGCCAACCGCCCTGACCTATCCGGGGCGGCCTAAGGAGCCGCAAGTCGGACAGATCGAGGAAGAAGGACCAACCATCACGCTCCCGGTCAACGGGGACAGGCGCGTCCATGTCGCGCACTCGGGCCGTCGCATCAACCTGCGCTTCCACGACGGGCTGACGCAGGCCAAGGTTCTCAACGCCATCCACCGTAAGCGGGTCGTCCACCAGCCCGACGGCCCCCGTTTGGCGCCAGGCGTCAAGTACGCAGGGCAGGGGTGGCTCGACATCGAGAACCTGCTGGCCTCGCCCGAGGCTGAGGGCAACCTGCAGGCCCTGCTCGACACCATCGCCGGCGCCGGAGGAATCCCGGTGCCGGATCAAGGGCTGCTCAACTACTACAAGAAGCGCCTGAAGACCGACGCCGTGCGTCGCACGCCCCTGCGCCGATGGGCGAATGTGGATGGGGCACCAGACCTGAGCGCCTTACCAATGGGCGAGCAGTTCTCGGCGAAGGTCATTGCCGATCACGTCGTTGATCCCCTCGACTGGTGCTCTCCGGTGCTCAAGACGGGCGAACAGATGTCCGTCAAGGTTGTCTCCACGAAATCCGGGCGCGCCTATGAGGTCACCGCTGCACACCACTCAGCAGTGCATGCCGTGCACGCGCTGGAATCCTTCGGCAAGCACTTCGCGGCAGAACTGCCCAGCGGCAAGGGATGGCGATTGATCCACGAGGGACGTCGCTACGCGTTCCCTGAACTTGCCGCCGATCGCACAAGGCTGGCCGAAGCGATAGGACTGCGAAAGCACCTGTCATGGAATCCGACCAGCAACGATGAGTGCTACCAGTTTGACGACGTTGTCGAACTGAGCATGAGTGCGAGGGCGATACTTGGGTGGGACATGGCGGCCGGCAAATCGCGTGCGGCAATCGCACTGTGCTTGCTTGGCGGTGCGCAGAATTTGCTGGTCTGTGAAGCACATCTCGTGCCAGAGATCGTCGAAGAGATCGTGAAGATGGGCATCTGCCGTGATCTCTGGCAGGTCCTGGAAGAACCGAGCCAGCTCGACTCACTGAAGAAGTTGAACCTGATCAGCTATACCAGGCTTCGGAGCCCTTTGTTCCAGTCGACTACCCAAGCCGAAGAGGGGTCACGGCGTCGCCGGACGACATCCGGTCGACGCACCTGGGCTCGTCGGCTTCGCCGCAAGCTTCATACCGTCGTTGCAGACGAAGCGCATATCCTCGCGAACAGGTTCACGGACCAATCCAGAGCGCTGTGGATGCTGTCACCGAAGCGCCGGTACGGCATGACCGGTACTGCTATCCCCAACTACTGCAGGAACGCTCTCCCCCTGCTTATCTGGGCCGGCGGTGACGGCACATCCTGTCAGCCCTACGGTGAGTATCAGCCGTTCATCAGCCCCACCAATCTATCGTCGATGCAGTACTCGCAACGCGGAATGGACGTGTTTCGCGAGCGCCACGTCTCGCTTGAGTGGGCAGTCAGGGAGTTCACCGAGGACTTGACCAAGGGGGCAAAGCGGGAAGTGCCGCGCCTGCGCAACGTGGAGGCCTTCCGCGAACTGTTGGCTCCTCACATCCTCCGGCGGGTGCAGGGCGAGCCAGAGCTTGCCAAGTGGATCACGGTCCCCGAGCCAACCCGCTTCGTCCACCAGATTGACTGGGATCCGGACCATCTGCGCCGCTACCTCATCACCGCCTGGGAATTTGCGAGCTGGTACCGGTCAAAGCTCTCAAGCGCCGGACAGCAGGGTAAGAACATCAACCTGATCTCACTGCTGGCTCACATCAACGAAGTCTGCAAGGCGGCCAACATCCCGCATGAGATGGGAGGCCCCGCCGGCGCATTCACCCCGGTCACGACGAAGCAGGTCGCCGCGGCCCAGATGCTTGAGAAGTTCACCCAACAGGGCCGCAAGTCTGTCGTCTTCGCTACCAACCCCAGCGCGATGCGTCGGATCGCCTCCTTGCTTGAGCAGAAAGGCATCGAGTCCGTGATGTACACCGGCGACCGGTCAATTACGCGGCGAACGGTCGAACTCAAGAAGCGGTTCAAGAATGGGACCGTACCCGTTTGCTTCATCAGCTACGGGGCCGGCGAGACCGGGTTGAATCTTCCACAAGCCTCGCGCGTTCTTTTCTACAATCGGTTCTGGACACCGAAGACCGAGGAGCAAGCGGGTAGGCGGACGGTGCGTCCACAGCAACAGCTGGATATCGAGTACCACTACCTGCACTTGCGGGGCGGCGTGGACGACTATCAGGCAATGATGGTTGAGCAGAAGGCCAACGCGATCGAAGCAGGCCTTGACTACGGTGACCAGGAGATAGCGGAAGGGGAGTTCCTGCACCTCTCAACGATCCTGGGCCGATTCTGTGACGATCTTGTCGATCGGTGGGGGGTCAAGCACCACCACGACCTACTGGAGGCATTGAGCAATGCGGCGTGAAACTCGTGCATCGGCGGACGTCCTGATCGGTGACGGTCAGGTGGTCATTCGCCGGCAAACAACCTCAGAGGTGACGGTGGCCAACGTCCTGGGTACGGAGGCGGGCGGAAACAGGGTCTACCTCGACCGGCTGGTCCATGCGCCATGGGAAGAGGAGATTGGTGGGTGGATGTGCAGCGGGGCAGTAAGTACGATCCTGGAAAGGGGGAAACAGCATGCGACCTGATCTGACTCTTGGCGATGACACGGTCTATTGCGAAGGAGAGCCCGGCTCGTGGGCAGTCTTCTCCCCGGACCGCGCTTATCGCTATGCGCTTGGGCGATCAATAGAGCTCGATATGCTGCAGCAGGAGTCCCCAGGTTATGTGTTGTGGGTCATGCTCAACCCGAGCGTGGCCAGTGAGTCCAACCCGGACAACACGATGAAGCGCTGCGTTGGGTTCACTCGGTCCTGGTGCTACACCAAGATGGTGATCGTCAATCTCTATGCGGTGGTGAGTACCGACGCAAGCCTATTGCGGCGCCATGAGTCTCCAATCGGACTCCACAATAACCATTTCATCACCGAGTATGCCAAGGACGCGGCCTTGATCGTTTGCGCGTGGGGCGACAAGAACCCGAGCTTCCAAAGGGCTCGCGAAGTAACGAACCTGCTCGCGGCATCTGCGCCAACGGTGAACTGCCTGGGCGTATCTCTAATGGGGAACCCCAGGCACCCACTGATGTTGCCAGGAGACCTCGTGCCAGTACCGTTTCAGAACACAGGGGCATAGTCATGGAAGACACACAGACGCCAACCGCGATGGCCGAGCGCTCTCGATGGGAGGAGATCGAGGACATCTATGCCAACGTCTTCACGAAGGAACAGGTCGATAACCTTCCGCCGTCCCTAGAGTACGCAAGCATCCAGGGCATCCAGTCTGTTGACGGCTGGAAAGCGTTCGCGGCGATGCTTTCAGCCGACTCGGCCGAGACGTCGCCGGAAGCGATAGGCGACATCATCCATCGGAACATCTATGCGCCAGCGCCAGGCCACATGCATCCGCTGGCCGCCATGCTTGGGCGGCATATTGTCACCGCTGCGGGCGGAGTGAACAAAGTCCAGAACTTCCGCACCAAGCAGACATCTGAAGTTGACGCAGAGCTGTTCAACGTCATGATCAGCATGATTCCAGGGGCTTCCAAGCGGGTTTCGTTCGGTAAAAAGAACGGCGACAAGGAAGCGAGGAAAGGGGGGCAGGAGAGGCAGGGGAGGCCAATTGTTTCAGTCATCTATCACGATGAAGAAGGCAGGATTTCCCACCGCATCAGCATGGCCTGCACGCACGAGAATGATCCCTACCTGGGGCTGGTCTCAAGCAACACCGTTGAGCTGCATGACCTTGACCCGGTGAATGGGTTCTATTTCAGATACACCGCAAAGGTAGCCGAAGAGAAGGGCCGCGGCTTCGAACCCGATAAGCGCATCAAATCACCGATGGCTCTCTATCCCGGGGCGAGCCTACTCCTATCGACGGTTCAACCTGCGTGGAAGTGCCACCGCGGCCTGCTGCTCATGCTCCTGGCCATGGACTGCATGAAACGCAAGGATCTCGTTCCTTTCATGACCAAGTGCCAGAATGGCATGTTGGATGGAAGGCATGCCTATTTCGCCCAGGATGATATGTACATCGATCTGTGCGAGAAGGTGGACAGCTACAAATCAGCACTCCATGGGAACGAAGCGCGCCGTTCCGAAATTCGCGCACTGAAGCGTGAAGTCGAGAAGAGGGACGCCAGGCTCAAGCAGGCGGAAACCCAGAAGAAGTGCGATGACGCGTCGATCGAACGCAGGACAAAGGAGGCAGATCAGCTCCGCGGCCAACTTCGAGAGGCATTGGACCCGCAGCGGAGCGCGGCTCTCCAGTCGAGCCCATCAACACAGCGCGATGATGACGCGCTGCGCGCAGCCAATGACGAAATCGCCAGGCTTGGGTTGATGGTCGAGCAGCAGCGTGAAGTGATCGCTCAGCAACGATCCGACCTTGTCACGGCCCAGGCAAGGCTCACGTCGATCCTCACCCCTGAGGCGGATCCGTTGGATCAAGAGCTACCAGATGCCAGCACTCCCGTGCCCGACACCTTCGATGCCTTGGAGGAATGGATCGCAGCTGAGCTAGGCGACGGGCGCGTCCTGGTTCATCCACGTGCAATAGCCGCAGCCAAGCAGTCTGGATACCACGATCCGGCCCTTGCCTATCGTGCCCTGCTGTTGCTTCGGGACGTGTACTGGCCGATGAAGTTCGCCAAGGAAGAGGGTGCCAGGGCGAAATGGAAGGCGGCCCTCTCCGATCTGCATCTTGACTGTAGCCATACCGGGCAGGCCGCGTACACGTCCAAGACCTCCTCCAGCTATCAGGTCCAGGTAGATCGGAAGACGTTCACGCTGGACATGCACCTCAAGGGCAACAGCTCATTCGATCCAAAGTTCAGCTTCAGGGTCTATTTCACCTCCAGCAAAGACCGGTCACAGGTCATCGTAGGGAGTATGCCAACGCACCTCCCGAACAGAGAGAGCAACTAGGCAAACCGCGGCGGTCTACAGTGCGCCGTAGCGTCCGGTGATGATCAAACCATCACCAGACGAGCGCAACAGATGACTCTCTTCCACGAAGCGGTAGCGCCTCAGAACCTCGATGACATAAGCCGTGCGTCCCTGCTCGCATGGCTTGGCCACCTGGACAAGATCGACAACCCGCGCCCGATCGTGAGCGAGGCCCAGTACCTCGTCGCTGCCAAGGTAAAGCGCATGCTCGCAGCGCTCTACTGCCTGACATTCAACGAACAGAGGGGTGAGTTCGACCGCGTGGCTTCGATGGAGGGTAAGTACGGCAAGGTCATGTACCAGTTCAACCGAGGACTCCTCATCAAGGACCGCCGCGCAGCTCTGGTCGCGCGTTACATGCTCTGGAACTACCGCTTGACCCAGATCGACACCGATACACCCTTCCTCGTCGCGAGGGCATACAACCTGTTGCGCAAGCGAAGCAACCCGGATGGACGTGCTCCAACGATCGTCGTGGTGGGCCTCGAGAGAAAGGTGGGAGACAACCTTTTCACCACCGGCAGCAATGGTCGGCCCTATCGCAAGTACACCAACACGGTTGGCAGGCAGGCCTTCGAGTGCTGCCGTGCTACTCCTTTCAAGGCAGAGGACCAGGCGGCGTTCGAGGCGTCTCTTCCCGAGCTTTGCCACACCTATTGCGTTACGTCCATCGGCGATGGCAAGTTCATGGCCAAGCCGAGTGCCTTCGGCCGAAGCGCCATCCGTGACGTGCTGTCCGTCTTCAATGCGCCCTGGGCCCAGTCGCTGGTTGTTTCGAGGCTCCCGTCCCTTGATGCACCTGAAGCTGATGAGCTTCCCGTCCGGTCGGATCTCGACACTGAGTACACCCCCGAAGCGTCGGGCGTACCAATCTCGTAATTCGACCCGATAACGGGCGAGTTAGAGAGATTGTGGCCTATTCACTAGCGATATCTTCGACCTGACTAAAGGTCGGAATCGCCAATGACAGTCCAGACAGAAGATCGACCGCGGGTATTGAGCGAGGTCCGCTTTACTGCACCGCTCGCTGAGCTTGAGTCCGCCGTCTTCCGATGGGCCAGCAGCCTGGGGCACGGGGCCGTATTCACCACCAAGCAGCTGAATACGCTACGGGAGCGCCTCGAGAAATCAGGCAGGGACGCTCCTTGCGACATGCAGCTATCCATGGACATACACTTGGCGCTCGGTGCTCTCCAGGGCCGCCAACGCGCGCCGGCCGGCGGCTGGGCGGCTTACGTATCCAGCTGGGAGGAGCAGCTGCTCAACACGGCGTTAGGTTACGGCACCCAGCTTGACCAGCTCCGCGCCTTGCAGGATCTGTTCGGCGGCATCCTGCTCAATGGTCGCCAGGCCGCCTTCGTCCTGCTCATCCCTTGCGAAGACGGGACCTGGGTGAAGATGGGCTGGAACACCATCGCTCTTCTCGAAAGCAGCCCGTTTGACGATTCCCTTCACCAGAAGGTTCTCGACAATCGTCACGTAAAGGGCAGGGGCGGGTAACAGCCATGAGTAGCGCTGCCTCGCTGGCCACCTACTTCATTGCCTTCATGGTGGCCACAGAGGTGGTGCGTGTTTCTCGGCGCCGCGGCCGGCAGTACACGTCGACCGTCGTCTTGCTTCGCGGGATTCGGTGGCGGCATCTCCGAGCAGCTGCATTGACGATCGCCGTCACTGTCGTCAGCTGTCTGGTCTTCATGCAGCTCCTCTCGCCGATCCCGTGGGCCAACACGGGCTGGTGGCAACTGCTGGGCGGTACCGGCAACGTAATGTTCGCTACCTCTGAGGCAAGCGCGTCCGCCACCGCGCCAATCGCTCTCAGGGCCATACCCATTCTGATCCCCTTCGCCCTCCTGGTGATCATCCCGAGCATTGCCAGGCTGGAGGAGCGAATGTTCCGCCGGGGCATGCAGCGGCTGCCGCGGTGGAAGCAGCTCCGCCGCCAGCTTCTCTTCGGACTCGTCCACATGATCCCGGGCGTGCCACTGAGTGTGGCCCTCGGCCTGGCAGTGACCGGGGTGATGTACCTGAGGATCTACACCAACGCCCTGAATGATTCAGGCAGTCAGGGCATCGCGGTTCTGGAAGCCACCCGCGCGCACACCGCCGCCAACATCACCCTGGTGCTCATCGTGATCGCCGGGCTGGTCGCCAGAGGCCTGCAGGGGTAGCCGATGCCAGCACAAGGCCTGCGCTCACTGAGCATCGGCAAGGCCAGAGGGGCGTGTTTCCGCGGCTTTCCGAGGAATCGGCGTTTTCCGCGCGTGTTCTATCCCGCCAGGAAGTCTGGGCACATGGAGGCATGAACATGCCAACTCCGACCACCTACAAGTTCGTTGTCGACGGTCTCGCCAGGACTTGCTCTGGCAAGACCCTCAACCTCCTGTCGCCGACGCCTGACCAGATCGATATCGAGGACATCGCTACCGCATTGTCCAGGACGGCCATGTATGCGGGCGAGTCCGAACACTTCTACAGCGTTGCGCAGCACAGCTTCGAGGTGGCCAGAAATATCGACAGGCAACAGTTCCGACTGGCTGGCTTGCTGAGTCGCGCCGCTGCCGCCTATATCGGCGACATCTCGAAGATTCGGGCGTCTTTCCCTGACGTGGCCAACGCTGAGCGACTCATCCAGGAGGCGATTCACCAACGCTTTGGTCTGCCGGCGGTTCTACCGGCAGAGATGAATCAGGAAATACAACGCGCCGAACTCAAGGTGCAAGCAACCGAGTTTAGAGATCTCCTGCCGAATGACGCCTTCAATTGGTACGAGGCCTCTGGCATCCGTCCTGCCCTTGGAAGGCTCAGCCCGATGTCGCAGAGCCGCGCCAGGAACGGCTTCAAGTCGTTCCTCAACATGATCCAAACCGCCGACCTCCTGGGGGACTGATCACATGAACAAGATCGTCCAGTTCAAGAGAAAGAACACCCCGACCACCAGCGTCGCCGCACACAGACAGAACGCCATGAGCACATTCCTTCCCATCAAGGTCAGCGACGTCGAGTTTGCGACGGGCGTCGCCGATGTCGATCGGCTGACTCCGCCTGACGACCAGATCCCTGAAGCGTTCTCGCTCCAGGACTCGCGCTGGACTGAACTGGCCATGCGCATCCTGGATGACGGCATCTCGACCGACCACCGCTTCGTGCCGGCCGCCGGCGTCGACGTGCTGAGCGCCCTGAGGCATGTCGGGGCCATTCTCCAGTCGTCGTCATGCGACGACGAAAGAAAGATCGTCATCGTCGGTTACCTCCTGTCCATCTGGTTCACCTATGCCCGGATCGAGAACCTGACGGTCGCCCAGGAGGCGGCTGCGTAATGGGGGCTCAGACATTCACGGCCGAGCAGGACGCGGTGGCCAACCACACCAGCGGGCACGCACTGGTTTCCGCAGTTGCCGGGTCAGGGAAGACCACAACCCTCGTCGAGCGGGTAGGGCGGCTCGTGGACGCCGGCGTCGAGCCGTCGGCCGTCCTGTGCCTGATGTTCAACAAGAGCGCACAGGAGGCCTTCCAGCGCAAGCTCAAGGCCAGGCTCAACACGCCCACGGTCGCCGAGGTCCGTACGTACCATTCCATGGGCATGAAGATGTGCAAGCGCCTGGTAGAGGTAGGGGCGCTGGCGCCGGCGCAGCTGGTCACTTCGGGAGCCAAGCTCGAGCAGAACGCCAGGCTTGCGCTTCGCAAGGCATGGATGAAGCGCGAAGGGGCCGACAGCTACCCGCCGGCGGAGGCAATGGATGGCTTCCTAGGGTTCCTCACGCACGTCAAGGCGTCGTTGAAGTCGCCAGAAGAGGTGTTCAACAAGGGGAACTATTCCCCCACTCTGCGCGTGTTCGTCGATGCTTTCAGCACCTTCGAAACGATGTCCCTCGACGCCAGCATCATGTTCTTCGACGACCTGATCTACAGGACGATGCTGACCATGAGGGCCAGGCCGGACCTGTGGTGCCTGTTCAGCAACTACGAGCACATCCTGGTCGACGAGTTCCAGGACACCAATGCCGCCCAGTTCGATATGGTCCAGGGGCTCGCCAGTGGTGGTGCATCAGTGATGGCTGTTGGCGACGACGACCAGGCGATCTATGCATGGCGCGGGAGCGATATCAGCTTCATCCTCGAGACGTTCCCTGAAACGTTCGCGCCCTGCACCAAGTTCCCGATGACAACGACCTTCCGTTACGGGCACGAAACCTGCCTTGCCGCGGCGCACGTCATCTCCCGCAACGCCCTTCGGACCGACAAGCTGCCGGTGGCGCACCCCGGGAACCCGGATACACGGATTCACATCGTGGAGCGCGCCGCGCCGTCCGTATCCAGTGCGGTGCCTTACCTCAAGCGCCTTCAGAATGATCGTCGCCTGATGACATCCGCGATGCTCGTTCGCTACTACTCGCAGTCGGTACCGTATGAACTGGAGCTGCTGACGGAGAAGATCCCCTACCACGTCTATGGCCGCGAGCCGCTGCTCTACATCAGCGAGATCGGAGCCATGGTGGCCGCCATGTCCGTGGCCACCAACTACTGGTCCATCGAACCGGAGCATCGCAACCGCTTCTATGAGGCCCTGCTTCGCTGCCCATCGCTCTACCTCGAGGGTCGGCTCACGGGCATCCTTGCTGAGCGGATGAGGGATTGTCACGAGCGGGCGCCACGAACCATCCAAAGTCCACTGCTCGATCAAGCAAAGGCTGTCGAGCGCACGAACTTCGGACTTGCCAAGCGGCTCCGGGAACGGGCGGACCTGCTCTCCATGCTTTCGTCTGGCGCCCTTGAGAACCACCCTCCAAAGGTGATTCTCGGGGCATTCCTGAAGATCACCAACCTGATTCGTTCGGTGGAGAACCAGGCCGCCACGGTCGAGGCAGGGCAGGAGGCGAAGGCGAACATCCAGGCGTTCGTTGACCTCGCCGAGTCTATGGAAAGCACCCGAGACTTCCTCGACATGCTGGGCCCCCTGGCTGCGCACAAGGAGGGCAAGCCGCCCGCCGGCGACCATCTCCAGATCCTCAGTGTCCACAGGGCAAAGGGCCTCGAGTACGACACCGTCTTTCTCCCCGGGTGGACGCTGGGGGCGTTCCCGCGCAATGAAGAGGACCTGGAGGAAGAGCGCCGACTCGCCTATGTCGCCATCACCCGGGCAATCAACAACCTGGTGTTCCTCATCCCGGTCGACGAAGGCTTTCGCAACTGGGTGAAGGACACCACCGCGACGCCCAGCGCAGGAGAGGCGCGCCTGTGCAGCAACTTCCTGTTCGATGCGGAAATCGGCGTTTGTCGACAGGTCGCCAGGGCATTGAGGACCGGGACATTGGAGCCAATCGAGGTACGTGATCCGCGTGTACCGGTCCGCTACATCAACATGCTTGGCATCCCCGGACCCACGGTCAAAGGCGTTGCCGGGGGAGGCTCATCCGCCCGCGCAATGTTCCCTCTGACCCCGAGCAGTTCCATCCAGCGGGGGATGGCGGTGACGTCAGCGCTGCACGGGGACTGCGTCGTAGGGCGCAAGCTGTACGGTCCAGTCTGGGAACTGACCAGGACTGCGGATGGGCATGCCTTCCATGACGTGCTGGCCAACAACAACTGGTTCACTGCGGGCGCCGGGTGACAGCATGAACACGGGCGGATGGTTTCCTTCCATGGAGACAATCGAACTGGTGCTGAGCAATCATCGGCATGAAATGGAGCAGTGGCCGAAAGTGACGGTCATCCCGCTCGCCATTTCATCCAAGAAACAGCAATCCGCATTCGCGCCGAAGGGCTGGACACGCAAGGAACGCAACATCCTTGCCCTGCTTGCCAGCGAGCCGCTGATCAACGCGGAAGAGATCCGAGTCTACTTTCACCTGCCACTGCAAAGGGCCAGGCTGCTGGTTTCGGAGGCCCGCCGCCGGCGCCTTCCCGCGGTGGCACGGCACGCTCGGGGTTGAGATATGCACAGCCTGGCAGCAACCAGAGTCAGGGCACGCTGTCGTACAGTGACGGGCATGATGAATGGGACACCAGAGAAGCTGGAAGTACAGCTGACATCGGACGCACTGGCCTTCTATGTGGGCCAGGAAGTGCTGCTGAGGAGGTTGATCGCCCAGGAGAATGCCAAGGAAGTGTCGTCCCTGGTGTTCATCAACCGCCTGCGTCACGAACGCGAAAAGGTCAGGGAGCTGATATCCGACATTGGCGTTGACGCCCTCATTGCCCACGGCATTGATCGCGACAAGTTGTTGCGCGCGGAGATCAGGGTTGTCAATGAAGCTGAGGGCAGTGTCGTGATCTATGGCATTGCGCACCTGTCGACACGGAGGTCATGAATGTCTACCACCATGAGATATGCCGGCATCGGCTCTCGAGAAACCCCAGCCAACCACCTGGCGGAAATGCGTAGATGGGGGCGGGATCTGGCGAGAAGAGGTTGGGTGCTTCGCTCTGGTGCGGCAGAAGGCGCAGATAGCGCCTTTGAGGCAGGCGCGATCGAGGGTGGGGGCAACACGGAGATCATGTTGCCTTGGGATGGATTCAATGGGCATCTCACGGGGATCCCCGTGGATCGATTTGCTGCGTATGGACGCGCCATCCGCATGGCGTCCGAATTCCATCCTGGATGGGCACGCCTTGGGCGTGGACCGAGGAGTCTGATGGCACGCAACATCTTCCAAGTGCTGGGGCGCGACCTGCGGTCGCCAGTGGACTTCGTCCTCTGCTGGGGACGTCGCCCCGTCTATGCTCCCGATGGACGCATCGTCGACGTGTCCGGAGGCACGGGGCTTGCCGTTCGCCTGGCCGCATCGCTCAACATTCCGGTGTGCCATCTCGACTATCACCTGAGCATGAACGCTCTGAAGAAAATCATTGCCGACGCCGAAGAAAAGAACGCCGCCACCACGGCGTGAACCAGGCAATTGCCGCGCGTGTGAGATGGGTCTCCGCGGCCTGTGAGACTGTCCCAATAGAACTCTGGGGCAGCATCAATGAACAGCAATTCGAAGGTCATCGTTCTCACTGGGAAGATGTCGCGCCCGCGCGGTGAGATCTCGGGACAACTGAGCGTCGACGGCTTCACCGTCAGCGGCAAGGTCGACAGTACGACCGACATCGTGTTTGCCACGCGTGCTGCGATCTCAGAACAGACAACCAAGATCAAACAAGCCGCGCGGCATCGTGTTCCCGTAGCCGACGAGAATGTTCTTGATCGCGTCCTCCAAGGACGCATCACGATCGACGACGCGATCGCTCAGGCTGGCGGACCTCGCCCGCCAATCCAGCCGAAGGTGACGAAGGCGACGGTCGCAAAGAAGGCCAAGAGGGTCGCCGCCGTCAACAAGCAGATCAATCAGGCGGCCGAGAACGTGCTTTCGTCCGATTCCATCTACCGCAGCACGTTCTAGGGCTGGCGTTTCCCGCGCGTCTGCGATCCAGGCGACCAGACCCGCATGGTGGTTCCAAGCCCATGCAGGAGCGCGGAGATGCTCAAGCAACTGAACATGCAGACCGGTCGCTATGAGCTCGTCGAAACAACGGAGGAGAAGCGCCGCAGAACAACGAAGCGACCGTTCTTCAAGACCAAAGCCGAATGGGCGGGCGCGGAAGCCGAATCCTTGCGCAGGCAGGCATCGGAGATGGAAAAGCATCCCAGCGGCGGCAGCTACTCACGAGCGGCCAGAAAGGCCGAATCGATCCGCAACCTGCTTGCAGAGGCACGCAAGTTTGAACGGATGCAGAGGATCTTCAAGCAACGTGGTGTCTGAATCAAAAACACCGGAACCTCAGCCGGCCAGGTCAATCATCACAACAGCAAAGGAGGTGGGCCACACGAGCCACAGAACATCGATCTGACCTATGAAAACTACACTGAGGAATACCCATGAAGTACTTCACTAGCTGCACCCTGCTGCTCGCGGTCTTTGCCACCGCGGGCTGCGCAACAGGAAAGCTGGACTTCAAGCGGTGCGCCCAGGGCATCTTTGGCGAGATGCGCTGTGCCTTCACCGACGCGGCGGAGAGAGGGGAAACCCCCGAACCCCCACCTGATGGGCAACAGCCGATCGTCAGCACCTTCAGCGGGCACAAGGACTGTGCTGAACCTGAAGCCTCGGTCGCCGGAACCAGGGCGAACCGACGTTGCAAGCGATGGGCATACCAGTTGGCGCAGGTCTCCCCTGTCCAGCGCCACTGACGTTCCAGGCTCCACCGTGGGGCGGCACTTGCCGCCCCATTTCTTTGGGCCATTGATCCTTCCGACGGACTTCGTCCATCTTCGGTGAGTGAAGATCGGATGGTTGACTAGAGGTAGTCAGGCCACAACGTCACCCAGCAGGCAACGCATGAACGCCAACAGCATGATCCCAGCCCCCCGCAAGGAGGAAGGTGCATCCACCACCCGCATCGAGCGATGGGAGGAGCCGCAGGCAGGCACCTACTGGCGCATCAGGAACGAGTTCGATGGTGACCACCACGAAGATGCCCAGATCACGGGAAATTCAGTCGAGGAGGGCACCGTGCTGATGCTCAGTGGCATCGAGATGGCCGATGGCGCACCGCACGTCTATGTCTTCGCGCCACATCCATCCTTGGAGGAGACCTACCGATTCCCGATCAAGGTTCACGCCGACGTCTTCTTCGACTGGTTCAGCTTCGCGCCGGACGGTGAAGCGGTGCGCAGCAAGGAACTGCAAGAGCTTCAGGCGCAGATGGCAGAGACTCAGGCCAGGATGATGCAAGCCCCGCCTGATGCCGTTCCTGTCGCGGCACTGACCTTTGCTCCTGGTGGTGCGGAAGGATCCCAGGGGACCGAGCTTGCGACACGCGATTCGATCGCGGACATGGAGCGCTACGCGGAGAACGTGCGCGCCAATGCCGCGGTCATGACCAAGTGGATCGAATCCAACACCGCTGAGCTTGGCGAGCAGGCCACGGCGATGGCCAGGTTCCACGGTGAACGCGCCCAGGCCTCCCTGGCCAAGGCGAACCAGCAGCTCGACAACGTCAAGGGGATTCTTCGTACCGTCGAGAACCTGAAGCTGTACATCGGCGACGGTGTGGAAGTGATCCAGGTGACGGACGGAGAGGCTGCGCCTGCGCAGCTTCCCTTGACGGTGTATCAGGAAGCGCTCGCCCTGGACGAAGAAACAGCCCTGCACCTGGAGTCAGGTGGCCTCGATCACACGCACATCGATGAGCTGGAAACCATCTTTTCCGATCCCGCGCTGGTCGACCGCCTGATCCCGTCACCTCGCGGCATCGTCCTTGTCCGCTTCCGCGAGTCCAGCAAGACCTTCTTCCACGGCGAGGACATGGCATCGCGCTTTGCCGACGCCGCAATGAACGCCGAGTCAAAGCTCAAGCATTTGTTGGTCAGGGATGGCTGCCGCCTCTGGCTGGTCCTGATGCCGGCGAATCTTCAAGGACTCCAGCAGCTGATGCCGAACGCTGCCGAGATGACCCAGCACTTCTCAACCCGGGCCGGCAAGGAAATCAAGCGCGAGCACCTGAGCTATGCGAAGGCGCAGAGGGACCAGCTCGGTTCCCTGGACGCCTATGCCAAAGTGCTCATCATCCTGTGGGGGTTGTACGACAGGCAGGTTCTGCTCCGGGGCTGGGCCATGCCACAGTTCACGAACTGGCTAGACCCGATCGTCCAATCGCGCTACATGGTCCTGTGCGACCAGTCCACGATGCTCGGCCAGGACCACGAACACTACGACCAATTCCGGCGTCGTCACAATCAGTACCTCGGGGCCGGCGCGACCGTGGCAGTGAAGGTGGCCAGCATCTTCACCCAGGCCAACATTCCCGGCGCGTTCGCAAGCCAGTCAAGATTCGACGGGCGCTCCTATACCTATTCGCGCGTCTACGATTGGGACCGGCATGAGGATCAGAGCGTGCTGATCGCTCGAGTCAGCACCGACAACAAGGGCATCTACGTCGAGATCCCGCTGGTCAAATCCTATTCGTACGGCTCCCCGGCACGAAAAATCACGGGCAAGCTCTACCTGGAGGATAACGACAGCGATAACTATCTCGTCCTCGACCGCGTGCACGGCCCGGATATGACCTACTTCCTGACATCCCGGTCCCAACGCAGGAATTACGCGAACTACCTCCTGTTGTTCCAGAGCGCCCGCTTGTGGGTCGATCAGCGAGACGCTTCAGAGGCCCATATCAGGAAAGAGCTTGCTGTCGCAGCGGCTGCCGGCAACCTGTCGGCCGAGCCAGCGCACATGGAGGCTTCGATCACCAGCGCATTGGCCGTGGCTCGCACGGCGCGCCGGGACAAAGCCGTCCCGGAACCCGGGGGTGCCGCCTACAGGAAGTACCTGCACGCGGCCATGGACACCCTGCATGCCCTTCTGACCGATCAGGACAGCCGGGTGGCGAGAGTGGAGCAGTGGGCCGCACAGAACAACCGGCAGCCACTGCGGCTTTCTCTGGCGGGCGGCAGCCAATGGCGCTTGTACCTCGTCCCCGTCGCCGGCGAGCACGAGGCGATGCTGGGTGAGATGCGCCACGCCACGGTGGCCACCCTCGACATGTCGTCACCGGACCTGCACGTCACGGTCACCGGGCGCGAACTGCTGCGATCCAGGGCCGATGAGCAGGTGATCCGTGACTGGGAAGTGGTGGAGGTCATCCCGGGGAACCCGAAGGCCTGGTCCGAGTACGAAAAGCGGGACAAGAAAGTCCAGCACGGTGCCATCGCCTGGCAAGCGAAGAAGTCTCTGTTCGATGGGGTGAGCTACGGTGAAGCCCAGGCCATCATCGACGCGATGCGCAGCGGACACATCCGCCCGCCGTCGCCAGAGGACGCCTTCGTCGAAGCAAAAGCCTACATGCTCGCCGACAAGACGCGCTCCGTCGCAAGAATGGCCATTGGCCTGCCCGTGGGGATGATGATCGAGGGGGGACATGGAACCCCCATCGTGCTGCATGCCCAGGTGGATGCATTGGCGTATGCCTATCACGAAGGCGGCGAGGATATGAAGGAAAAGGTGCTCGACCTCATCAACAGCCGCTACATGAGGCCAACAAGCCACGTTGCTGACCTTCGCAAGCAGACATCGACCCCGTGGCGTGCCACCGCTGCTGTGCTTGAGGTCACGAAGAAGTCCATGAAGTCCGGGTATGCCAAAGGCTGGCTTGGCGCTGTGCGCGACGAGTCCATCAAGGCGCCCAAAGCGAAGAAGGGGCCAGGCTGGAACGAGTATCGTCTCGAAGCGCTCACTCCGCTCGGCGCCAAGTTGCTGCCCTGGGCCGCAAAGTTGACGTCCTCGGCGATGTAGGAACTCGTTCAAGGCAAGGCGAAACGCCAACGCTTGTCGTGCCACGACATCCAGACAAGCCAATGGCGCTGCTACACCTGCGGCTTCGTTGACGATCGATCCTTAGACCTGTCAGTAGCACGGCTATACCTACTATTGCCGCGGCCTGAGATGGGGAAGTCCCGCTATGTGGGGTGAGTCGCGCTGCGTCGTGAGAATCAAGGCTCAACCACAAGTGGAGCCAACCATGAGCCAGCTCGCAACGAAGACCCTCACCGCCACATCCGACACGCGATCGATCCTCAACGCCTTGTCGGCGACCTTCACCAACACCACCACCTTCGTCGGCGAGTTGCTGCAGAACGCCCGCCGGGCTGGTGCCACCAGCATTGCCATCACCCTTGCCGACGGGTACTTCGAGATCGCGGACGATGGTGTCGGGATCTCCGATTTCAGGAAGCTCCTCAGCATCGCGGTCAGCGGGTGGGATGAGTCAGTCCAGAAGGCGGACGCCCCTTATGGATTGGGGTTCATGTCCGTCGTTTACGCAGCCGAGAGCATCCAGGTCGCATCTGGACAGACGATGTTCGACGCCACCAGGGAGCAGATCGTCGGTCTGGAAGAGGTGTCTTTGGTCGATCTCGAAGATTCCGTCGTTGGCGCTGTCATTCGCATGAAAGGAATAACCAAGTCGGCCCTGGAGTTGAAGGCCGCATCGGAACGCTACGCCCGCGGGTTCCCTTTGCCCGTCACGATCAACGGTGAACCGGTGCAAAGGGAACATGCGATCGACGTGCTGGGAATGGTCAATACCCGGTATGGAAAAGCCAGCCCAGATGTTGCTCTGGGTGCTCGGGCCGGCTACTTCTACTTGCAGGGATTGCCGATCAAGTGCGATGGCCGCAGTTACGCGAACGCCGGGGTCATCCATCTTGATTCGACCATGTTCCATGGCCGCATGCCCGACAGGAATGAGCTATGTAATGCCGATGAATCCAACAAGATGCTCCATCGGCTGTGGCGGGAGAACGCCCTTGACGAACTCCTTGCACTGTCCAAGACGATGGAGAGCAGGGAGTTCATCACGCGGTATGGCGGTCGGCTGCGGGCATTGGACGCGATGGACATGCTCAGTTCGTTCGACCATCTGCCTGGCGATTGGGTATCCCGGTTCACCGAAACCCCTCGTCGTCGGGAACGCAATGGCTACAGTGGGACGCAACACTTCGAGGACGCGATCAGCCGGGACTGGATCATCGAGAACGGGATCTATGCCGTAACAGCCGAAAGCTACGGCGAGGACTGGAAGGAAATGCTCGTCAATCACCTGCTGTACGCCAACCAGAAGGCTGTCGCTGAATGCTTGCCTGGGGCGCACTGGGTCAACGAACTTGCGATCGATGTCACACAGGAGGATGTCGTTCTTGTGCCGGGCAACGTCATTGCCTCGGAAACCACGGACATCCACTACAACAGCATCACGCTTGTGCTGGTCGATAGCCTGCACGCCACACTCAGCACGCCGGTTCACGGCCTTCCTGATTCGACCCCGCTACCGATGGCCTTCGATGAGGATGAAGGGAAGCTCTATTTCACCGAAGAGGGCGCGGATGAAACCTACGCGCTGATCTACCAGGTCTCCAACTTCGTCGATGGAGAGTCGGAGAGCTGGGATGAATCAGCAGAGCAGGAGAGCTACCACCGCACGCTATCCACGATCCGGGCCATGATTCACCGCGACCCTGCCTCGCTACTGGATGCCGTATTGCGCAACGGACTTCCGTGGCGCACACCGGATATGCTCAGGAGCGGCAGCTTCCAGGTGAAGTTCGACCCGGATGGCACTTTTTCCGTGTCGTCAGGTGGAGATGATCCTGATGAGCAGATCCAGGCTGATGCCGTGATCGTTCCGGCCTGATTGCCTCAGCCCGCCCGCCCATCACGGGCGGGCGGTTCGCTGGCTCGCCCTGTGATCCCACGGAGCCACGAACTGACTTGCGTGCATGCCGCGAGCGGCGCCAGCGGCCGCGGCCTGCTTCCGCGCGTAGTGACCCTGGCTGAAGCGCGCATAGTCCAGCGCCCAGCCGTTCTCGACCATCCAGCCTCCAAGATCGACGCCGCCGGCAGAGCACCGCGCCACGATGCGATCGAAGCTCCGACGACCCTCTGGAGTGCATGCCACGTTGCGCACCCCAACGAAAGCGGACAGTTCATTGGCTGCCTGCGCCCCACATCGCCATCGCCGACCATCTGGCAACGCGCATGTCTGGGAGGATTCAGGCGCATCGATCCCCCACAGGCGCACCCGCCGTCCGCGAATCTCGATCGTATCGCCGTCGATCACCGAAGCCCGTCCCACGAGCTGCCCGCCACCGTCCGCACGCGACATCGCCGGGAAAAGCATCACGACAAACAACAGCAAGCACGCAGGGTTCTTCATTCGCTTATCGCCATCAGTGGAGGAGGTCAGGTTAGCGACCACCTACCTGGTTGGATACGTCCACGAACAGCAGCAGGTTGGATGCCGCCAGAACAGGCGTTCTCCGTCCACCGGGGATGCCTTTGGCAACGGCGATAGCTTGGTTGTGACACCCACCAACCAACATGGAGCCAACCATGCAAGAGCAGAGCATCACCCTCAACTACGTCGAGGGGTCGTCCTCGAAAACCTACCAATGCCAGCTCGTCCGCAGCGGCGGCGAGAATGACTGGATCGTCAACTTCCAGTACGGACGCATCGGCTCGGCCCTGACCTCCGGCACCAAGATGGCCAGTCCGGTGCCATACGACCAGGCGCTGAAGGCGTACCAGAAGCTGATCGACAGCAAGCGCGCCAAGGGTTATACCGAATGCGCCTCCGGCGTCGCATTCGCCGGGACGGACAATGCAGGCCGTGTCAGCGGTGTTCCCATCATGCTCCTCAACCCCATTTCCGAGGCCGATGCGGAAGCATTGATCTGCGACCCCGACTGGTGCTGTGAAGTGAAGAAGGATGGTGAACGTCGAGCCGCCATCGCAGGCCATGACAGCATCGCTGGGGTGAACCGCAAAGGGCTGACCGTCGCCTTGAGCCAGCATATCCATGACGCGATCAGCCAGGCCGGGTTCTCCGACAAGACGGTTCTCGATGGCGAAGACATGGGCGACAGCCTGTGCGTGTTCGATGTCCTGTTCTTCGAGGGTCGCGATCTGCGCCAGATGCCTTACCGCGACCGCCTGCGCGTCCGCGAGGAGGTCTATGCTCGCGCTCCCGGCCTTGGCAGGCTGACCACCGCCATCTCCACTGAGGCGAAGCGATCGCTGGTGGCCGCAGCTCGGGCCAACAACGAAGAAGGGGTCTGCTTCAAGCGCCTGTCGGCAAACCACATCGCAGGCAGGCCCGCGTCCGGCGGCGACGCACTGAAGCTGAAGTTCGTCGAGAGCGCCACGGTGCGCGTGTCGGCGCACAACGCCACCAAGCGCAGCGTCGGGATCGAAGTGATGAACGAAGCGGATGCCATCTGGCACTTCGTCGGCAACGTCACGATTCCGCCGAACCATGCCGTTCCGCCGGTTGGAGCCATCGTTGAAGTCCAGTACCTCTACGCCTATCCCCTGCCGGGAGCGCTGTTCCAGCCCGTCTATCAGCGTCCGCGGTCTGATCTTGACGCCAGCGACTGCCTGCTGAGCCAACTCAAGTTCAAGCAGGCACCCTCCGTCGCCAACGCCGCCTGATCGTCCACGCCAGAAGCCCTCCGGGGGAACCCGGAGGGTAAGGAGCCGCCATGATTACCTTCAAGAAGCTCGTATTCAGCGCCAGCCAGACCCAGGAGACCAATGCCTACACGGCAGACGTTTACTGGCACGGCAGGAAGATTGGCACCATCAGAAACGATGGAAATGGCGGGATGTCGCACCTCTACCCCAGCGGGCCGGAAGCGCGTGCAGACATCCAGGACGCCACCAACCACGCCAAGGAACAAGTCGTCATCGTGTCCGTCACACCGGGCGAGAAGTACCAGTACCTCGAAGACTACATCGACGATCTTGCGTTGCTGGACTCACACAAGACCCGTGTCGAGAGGTGGGTGAAGCGATCGGTCAAGAATCGCGTGGTGGTGATAGTGGACGGAGAGGTTCGCACCTCCATCAAGGCCAACCCGAACCTTGCCCTCTCGGCCATCAAGGACGCGATGCGCCGCAAGTATCCGGCAGGCACCATCGTCAACGACCTTGCGGTGGACGATGCCGTCGCTCGCCTCACACAGTGCCGAGGATTCACCCTCAGCGAGTGAACCTCGGGAAGCGGTCCGGCATGACGCTGGGCCGCTTCTATGCCATGTCGCCACGAGACATGGACCAGAGCAGGCACACACAACCCAACCAGGCGTTCTCCGCTCAACTGAGATGCGGGCAGCGCAGGCCGCATTGTGAAGGTTCAGTAACAGGAGCCAAGCATGACAAGCCAGCCACAGCCAGACCTCACCTACGTCGCCGTCAGCACGATCCGAGTCGCACCGGAGTTCAATCCGAGGCGAACGTTCAGCGACAAGGAAACCAGCGAGTTCGCCCAGCGCATCAACAGCAGCGGCTGGGTCAGTCCGCTCCTCCTCCGTCCAGACCCTGCCGGTGAGGGCTACCTGCTCGTTGCCGGAGAGCGCCGGTTCCGTGCGGTGATCCACCTTGGGTGGGAGCACGTTCCCGTCACCATCAAGCAGATGGATGATGTTGAGCACCGCAAGCTCGCGCTGGCCGAGAACGCAGACCGTAAGGATCTGACCGTGGCCGAGGAGGCACTGGCCGCTCGCGAGCATGTGGACGCCTATGGCGGCGACCATGAGCGTGCCGCCGATTCCCTTGGCTGGCCAGTCAAGCGCCTGAAACATCGCCTGCAACTGCTGCACGCCACGCCCGAAGTCATGGAGGCGTTGCTCCATGAGCGCATCCAGCTTGGGCATGCCGAGCTTCTTGCGACCCTTCCGCACGAGAACCAGGCCAAAGCGCTCCCCCGCATCCTGGAGAAGGGGCTGTCCGTAGCGGATCTCCGCGAGCAGTTGAACGGATTCGCCACGCCGTTGGCGCAGGCCATCTTCCCGCTCGACCAATGCCAGAGCTGTCCCTTCAACAGCGAGTTCCAGCGCGGGTTGTTCGCCGAGCACATCAACGGCGGGCTCTGCACCAACAAGCCTTGCTTTGCCACCAAGACCGAGGAAGCCTTGCAGGCGAAGAGGGTCGAACTGAAGAATGACTTCGGCACCGTCGTCCTGCTCTCGGAGAAGGTTCCGGGCACGACGGTTCCGCTGGTCAAGCTCGGCGAAACGGGCGTCGGAGAGGAGCAGTTCAACGCCTGTCGCGCATGCGAGCACAGGGGCTGCATCGTGATCGATACCCCCGGCAAGTCCCTTGGACAGGTTTCGGGGCCGAACTGCTTCAACTTGGCGTGTCACAGCCAGATGAACGCCGCCTACCGGGAAATGTTGAACCCAACGCCCTCCGCACCTGATGACAGCAACGATGAAGCGGAGGAGGGGCAGGGTCACACCCAGGCACCACAGGGCACGTCTGCCGGGGGCACCGCGAAGAAGCCAACGTCTGCCGCCGCCAAGGCGAAGGGCAAGAAGCCTGCCCCCAAGGCGAAGGCCAGGGCCACCATGAAGGCGGTTGTCGATCAGTATGCCGACGCGATCCGCAAGGCCGCGATTGTCACCGTTCAACAGGACGCCACCATCCCCCTTGCCATGTCCGCTTACGCGATGCTCCGGGTGGTTGCCGATGAGTGCCCACACGAAGGGTTCACCAGCACCTGCAAGAGGGTCGGCCTGAAGTATGTCGAAGGGTCCGATTCTTGCAAGCGCAATGCCAGCCAGGTGGTGCTTGAACTGTGTGGCAAGAGCGAGGAAGAGTTGCGGGAACTGATCATCCAGTTGACCACCATGATCTTCGACACCAAGCCGAACGACACATCCTTCCAGGGCAAGCTCAATCGGCGCGGGCTCGCAGCCAACATTTCGGCGACCGCAGGCGTCGATCTGGTCAGCTTCATCCGCGTGGACAAGGAGTTCCTCTCCGCCCACACGCGGGCCGCTATCGAGTCCGTTCTTGAGGAGTCCGGTTTCAAGGCATGGTGTGAGGCTCAGGACGAAGGGAAGAAACGGTACAGCGCCATCGTCGGCAAGGGCAAGGACGACATGGTCGAGGCCATCCTCGCCGCTGGCTTCGACTTCGCTGGGTACGAGCCATCTGGCTTCGCTCAGGAAAGGAAAGGTTGGGAGCAGTTCAAGCGGCTCTGACCCCACCAGGCGAGGCGGCGGAACACCCGCCGTCCTCGCTCGACATCGGGTGGCGGCACAAAAATTCGAGCCGATTTGGGGCCATTTCAACCCCTCCACCTGGGCAATAAGTTGGTCAGGCGCAAGGCCGTCACCTCGACGGCCGCCGTTCGGAGCCCTGATCCAGCATGAGCACCCCCGTCAGCATCGACCTGCAAAGCGCGGCCTTCATCAGCGCCTTCGGCCGAGACGCCGTCGAAGACAGCGTCATCCAGCGGGCAACAGGCTATCTGGAGTCCTCACCTGTTGGCAGGCTCGCCAGCTTGATGGCCGAGATTCTTCATGCGCTCGATGGTGCCGATCCACGACGCCTTGCAAAGAAGCCGGGGTTCTTCACCAAGCTCACGGGTGGCCATCTCCACATGGCCGCCACGGTGGCCGTGTCAAAGGATGCTTTGGAGATCAAGATCTCCGATGCTGATCCGGTGGCAGCGGAACTGGAGCATTTCCTGGCCAATGTCGATGCGTCCATCGACGCATTCCGGGCCGGAACCATGAAGTTGACCGCCCAGCTTGAGGCTGGCCGGGCCTATTTGAGGGACAACCCGGAAGCAGGCAAGCCGCAGGAAACGCACCAGTTCGACAACCCGCGCGAGCGCTTCTCCCGACGCCTCACCAACATGGCCACCCTCGTGGCGTCCAACGAGATGACCGAACACCAGCTGCGTCTGTCCAAGGCGCAGGCGCTGGACATGCTCGATCGCTACCGCGAGATCCGCGAGGTACTGCTTCCAGTGTGGAGGCAACACCAGCTGGCGATGGCGAACCAGCGGCTCCTCGACCCGATCAGTGCGACCAAGGCAATTCAGGCCCATGAGGCCATGCAGCGAGCCGTCGCAGAAACCCTGAAAGGCCTGCCTTCAGCCTCAAGCCCTCCCAGCAGCAACTAGCCCATCAACCAAGGGACCGAACCGCAATGAATGCGATCACGACAGACCACAACTCCCTGACACAGAAGCTCGATGCCGGCGCCTTGGCCGAGCTTGGGTTGGTCGAGGACGACCAGGCTGATATCCAGACACTGGCCACCCAACTGAGTGACCTCAACCCTTCAACGATCCACGCCTTCGGCAAGGAGGCTTCCAAGCAGACCACGGACTTCTCCGAAGCCTTGCTGGAGCGGGTCCGCAATGACGACCTGGCCGAGAGCGGCGCGAAGTTGACCAAGGTGGTCGGTATCGCCAGGAATCTGAACCTGACCAAGCTGTCGGGCCGTTCCCGCGTGCCTGTGATCGGTCCGCTCATCGACAGGTTCCGCATCTCAAAGAACGATCTCGTGCAGCGATTCTCCAACACCCGCGACCAGATCGATCAACTCATGTCCGATGTTGGCACCCAGGCGACGGACATGGTGACGCGCGTCAAGGACCTGGATTCGATGTGGGACATCGTCAACGAGGAGAAGCGCAGGCTCGGGCTGCATGCTGCTGCAGGCCAGATCCGCCTTGCCGAGATGGTGACCGAACGTGCGCTCCTGGTCGGGCGCAACGACATTGAGAGCCAGTCCCGCCTCGCCGAGATCGACAACGCCACGCGACTGCTCGACAAGCGGGTCAGCGACCTGAAAGTCCTCCAGCATGCCGCCTATCAGGCGCTGCCGACCATTCGTGTGATCCAGGCCAACAACATGATGCTGGTCGAGAAGTTCCACAGCATCCACGAGATCACGATCCCCACCTGGAAGCGCGGCTTCATGCTCCAGCTGTCGCTCAACGAGCAGCGCAATGCTGTTGAACTGGTCAACGCAGTCGATGACGCGACCAACGACATGCTCCGGTCCAACGCAAAGTTGCTCCGACAGAACGCCGTGGCAACAGCAAAGGCAAACCAAAGGCTCGCCATCGACGTGGAGACGCTCCAGTTCGTCCACGACGAACTGATCAACACCATCGAAGACCTTCGGGCCACGCATGCCGAGGGAATGAAGAGTCGCAAGGAAGCGGAAACCAAGCTCGTCGCGCTGAAACAGGATGTCCAGAAGCGACTGGAAGCCCAACCACAGTTGCACTGAGGACGCAGCATGGAAACGATGCCCGCAGCCCCGTCATCAATCAGGTATGCACGGGAAGACCTCCGCGCCGAGATCGCCGTGGTCGAAAACCGAGCGAAAAGAGCGTCCAGGTGGGCCTCCCGCACCATGGCCCTAACTGCCGGGTTCGGCATTGTGGCGGCCTACCATGCCTTCACAACACCAGCGGCAGTTCCCAGCATCACCGAGTTGGCACTGCCAGCAGAAGTCCTCAAGGCTATCGGAGGAATGTCATCCTACGGATCAGGTTCACTCCCCTTCGATTCAGTCACGACAACGATGGCAGACGGCCTTGAGACTGCATTCAAGGGTGTGGCAGTGCTCGCATTCATAGTGGGGATGGCGATGGGGGTTATCCGCCAATCCATTACGGCGATAGTGCTACCGATCGGCTTCCTGTTGGCTGCGTTCTCGATGCCATTCGTTCTCGACACAGTTGCTCCTGAACTGAAGTCGAGCACGAAACGGGAAATCACCATCGAATGCGTCAGCAAGCGCAGCTGCATTTCCGTGCTCAACACCGCCGCACCAATGGGCACAGCCTCGCGCCATTTCATCAACGCCCAGCTGTATGCCTACGGCGGCAGGCAGGATTCGGTGATGAAGGAGCTTTCGGCTCTCCGATCCACTGACGGCGGTGCCGAGATCGAGAACAGCTATGCACCAGTCATGGCCGCTCTCGCAGTTGCAGCCGGAGAGCCGCTTACCCCGGCACAAGTTTCGATATCCGCGTTGGCCGCCAAGCAGCACAGCGATAAGCGCGCCCGCATGAACGGAATGCTCGTTGGCGCAGGACTTTGGGGCATGGCGACTCTTGTTCTGGGCGGATTCGGCATATTCCTCCGCCGTCGAGTGAGTACCGTCAGAGCGATGCTCAGGCCACAACGCTCAGGAAAGCCGACCCCGAAGGAGGCCATCACGCAAGACATCAAGGGCCTGGACGTTGTGAACCTGGACGGTACGTTGACGACGATCGTGGCAACAAGCGTCGCGCATGCCGTTGAGCCTCATCAGCCTCTGAGGCATCCAGAGACCGATTGGGACTAGGCGTTTCCCGCTCATGTCGAATCAAGGCCACGGAAGGCCTACGTTTTCAATAACACCAACAAGGACACCAACACCATGAGCCTGCTCGCTTCCCTCCGTCCGCTCCTGAAAGGGGCAGCATCCGTCGAGATCGTCCTGTACGAAGAGAACGGAACGCTGACCGCACTCATCAAGCCCAAGCTCCTGAAGGTCGACGAGAGCACCACCGACCCCGAGTTGGCCAAGCTCCAGGCCGCGTTGTCACGCCCCTTGAAGCTGGGCCTGACTGGCGACGATCCCGATGCGGAACTGGCCACCGCCCTTGAAATGATGGCCAAGTCTCGCGTGCAGAACCAGGACGCCCTGCAACGCTACGCCGAGGACCAGCAGCAGGCCGCAGCGGCAGCCGAGCAGGAGCGCCAGAAGAAGGCGGAGGCAGCCAAGAAGACCGAATCGACCAAGGCAACGGGCAAGACCACCAAGGCATCTGGCAGCAAGAAGCCTGCCTCACCCGAAGCCGCGCCGCTGCCGCAGGGAACCGACGATGCAGGGTCGGACGAAGTCGCCGACGCAGGGAGCGAAGGCCAGCCCGATGCATCGGCGAGCGGAGAGGGTGGGGCACAGCCTGAAACCACCACCGCTGCCGCTGCCCCGCAGTCCGGCACTCTCTTTGACTGAGGCGGCGACCATGAACACGAAGATCATCACCCTGACCAGACTGTTCCGCTTCGGTGCCACCACGCTGGAAGACGTTGACCCGGCCATGCCGCCGGAGGAGGTCATCAAGGCGTACACCAGCGCGTACCCGTTCCTCGCCCACGCCACGCTCGGGGAGCCCGTTGTCGAAGGCGACACGCTCGTGTACCCGGTGCAGAAGCGCGAGGTACAGACCAAGGGGGCAGCACGCCGCCCCGACCCAGCATTGGCCACGGCGGAGGAGGCGCTTCGCAACTGGGCTGATTCAACGCCCGACCAGGTGCCAACCAAAGGCGATACAGGCCCGTGGGGGCGCGTTTCAGCATTCGTCGAAGAGGTCATCGCCAGGGATCCGACGCCGGTCACCGACGCGATGCTGGTGCCGATGCTGTGAGCCTGCACCTGCTCCCCCGATACCGGCCAGAAGCCGTCACCGGGACGGTGAACGCGATGGCACTGGCCGAGGAGACGATGGGCGCGGACATCCGCTCCCGCGCCATCGCTACCTTGAAAGCCGCGATGGCCAGGAGAACCCTTGAGCCGCGCGACGTCCTCTCTGCCATCAAGGCAGGGGACGCGGGTATCGCCACCCTAATGCGAGCCAACCAGGCTCCCCTCTACGTTCCAGCCCTTCCAGCCGAATCCGTACCTGCGCTTCCGCATGCGTCCACGGACGCAGCCGCCATCAATGCCCTTGTTCCGTGGGTTCGCATGCTCGCAAGCGAAGGGCATCTATCCTCTGCCGCACTATTGGCTCTTTCAGAGCCCAAGCAGAAGCCTTCCACGATCTACCTGATCGTCGCAACCGCATGGGAAGCATTCAAGCGGCATGCGCTCGCCCAGGTCGATCTACCGAAGACCCTGCCGCCAGACACCTCATGCGTATTTGATGTACGCCCGGCACCGCTCGCCGATGTAGGCGAAACCCAGTTTGCTGACTCCAGCTATTACGAGCCACAGGGAGAAAGACCGGACGGGATCGCGTTGGCATTGCATACGCTGGGGATGACCCATATCGGATTGCGGGCTCACGGCGAAGACTACCGTGCGCTTGCCGGTGCGCTCGATGATGTGATCAGGAACATGATCTTGCCGATCATGGCACCGCCATCGGCGATATGCGATGACGTGTACTACGCAATCGAAGAACTGGTCACCGACCTCGAGACCATCGCGCTGTGGGACGACGCAGGCAACTGCACGCTGCCCATTCAGGAGTGCATGACATTTCTTGAAGGATTCGGCTATGACGAGCCGGACGACGACTTCATCGAGAGCCTTCAGACCCACATCAAGTGGCGTAGGTGGACGAAGAACGAGCCTGAGCATGCAACAGGATCGGCTGAGGCCATTGACTGGCGAAAGACATGCAGCAACCCGCAGTTCACGGCGCTGTATGACCTCGCAACAGAGTGTGGCGAACTGCTCAGGTCTCTCCCCAAGTGCAAGCGAATGCACCCTAACAGTCGTGGGCACATGGGCGTGGAGCAGATCAGCATCATCCCCAACGGAATCGGGATCGACGGATGGATCGAGGAGGCCATCAACGCGGGCTACAACGCGGGGGACATGGTTCCTGATCTGAGCATGATCATTGAGGCAAAACCCGTCCAACTTGGCCAGTACGCAAGCCGTGCTGTCATAGAGGTAGCTATCGCGAACGTAATCGCTGCCCACATCGAACTGTTGGATTGACCACATGACCAGCGCCAAGAAGCCATCACCCCTGATTCCCCATCGCGACGGAGAGGCATTGCAGCGCGACATCTCACATCTGCCACGCACGTCCTCCGCGCTGCTGTTCCACACCACCCAGCGATCCCTCGCTATGGTTACCGCGCACCCCGTGGATCACGACGACGCCGGACTCCCGCACATCGGGCCTGGTCATCCCATCACTCCGACGGATGAAAGAAGGCTGATCGAGCTGTTGATGGGCCGCGAGCAGACCACATTCGAGATTCTCCCGGCCTGCGTGCTTGCCAAGGGAAGCGGCTATCTGATGTGGTGGATGCCGCCTGCGGTACGCCCCATGCTCCTCAAGCCAGAAGGCGCATCGAAGGGCGTGGAGATCACGACGCGCTGGCCAAGTCTCGTCCTGCTGGTGGTGGGCCGGACGCTCTTCGTGTCAGCCGTGAAGGGTGATGAGCGCCCAGATGCCGGAACAGCCCTGCATCACGCACCAACCCCGAACGTCTTCGCTGACGGGCGCGTTTGCACCGGGTCCGCCAAGCTGCCCCTCGACTGTGGACTGTCTGACATTGAGGGGTGGGAGCGCGTGCTCACCACCTCCTATTACACCCATGACAACCACGACAACGTACTCAGCGCAAAGAAGAAGCGCGGCAAGAAGGCGGCACCGCCGCCGGGCAATTACGAATCCGGCGCGTTCTGGATCGCAAGGGATGGCGTCACCGAACATTTCCCCGAGGACCGACTGTCACCACTTGGCCTCACGCTCGGAGACTGGCCTGTGTTCCTGACCGAAGGGCAGCGGACGCGCCGCCAGGATCACTTCAGATGAGCAGCCTGATCGATAAGGCAGTGTCTCTTGCGATGCCGATTCTAGGCGTTCGGCATGCCTCGCCACTGGAAGAAATAGAGGTCGGCAAGCAGCGGCTATTGGTGGCTGCCGACGGCATGTACGTCGAAGCACGGTCGCCTTCGCTCCATGTTCGTTGGAGGGTCGCGGAGTCCACCACACCGTACGGCAAGGTTGAACCCGTACTGTGCCCCACCAATGGCCCACTTCCATACACCCTGGTCCGGGCGTTCGTCGGCGCTACCATGCATTCACCAGCGGTGGAGATTGCCGCTCTGATCGAGGCAGCGAACGGCAAGGGGCATCAGCTTCGATATCTGGACCCGATCAGCAATGGTGCCGGGCACGTGTCCTACAGCGACCGTGACACGAACGATGACACCTTGCTCGTCGACATGCATAGCCACGGCGTCTTCGATGCCAAATTCTCCCGCCAGGACGATGACTCGGATCGCAGCAGGCGAGGCCCCTACGTCGCAGTCGTCGTTGGCAACTGCAACACCAGCAAGCCACACATCGCGGCCCGCATCGTAGTGGCCGGGCACCTGATCGAAGTGAGTCAGGCTCAACTACTCGAAGCAGGATTCTTCAATGAACCGTGAGTTCAAAATGCCGTCGCGGTGGGCTGAAAGGCCAGTCCAGGTGCTCTTGATCGGCGCAGGAGGGACCGGATCTGACCTCCTTGTCCGGTTGGCAAAGTTGCACAGGCAGCTCATTGCGCTGGGATCACCAGGCCTCCATGTTGTCGTGCATGATCCGGACTATGTGTCAGAAACGAACGTCGGTCGTCAGCACTTCAGTCCCAGCAGCATCGGCCTCAATAAGGCAATCGCCCTTGTTCATTCGATCAATCTTGCATATGCCGTTTCATGGAAGGCCGTTCCGCGAGCGTTCGACGTCATCGAGAATGTGGACGCAGTGCGCGGGACTGATCTCGTCATAACCGCCGTCGACAAGGCTGCATTCCGCACATCGCTGGCCCGTGCGTATCGAAATTGGGGATCAGGCACGCTCTGGCTCGACACCGGAAACGGCTCCGACAGTGGCAATGTCGTCCTGGGGCACCTCGGCTACCGCGACAAGAGCGAACCGCGCCTCCCCAACGTCTTTGATCTATGGCCGGAACTGGAGGCCATGGAAGCGAAAGATGATGAGGCCCCCTCCTGCTCTGCGGAAGAATCGATCCAGCGGCAGTCATGGCCGGTCAATCAAACCGCCGCACTTCTCGCGGCAGAAATCCTCTGGACTCTCATCAGGACAGGCAAGCTGGAATACCACGGGTACACCTTCAGCCTGCGTCCGATGACGACAACCCCAATGGCCATCGATCCTGCCGCCTGGGCATTCTTCGGCTACGACGAGGCAGCCTGAGCAAGGCGGCGTTGTTCCCTCAACTCGGATACTGCCCTCCGGGGTGCTCAAATGGATCTGGTCAATACGATCAAAGGAGCACAGCAATGCCGATGTTCACCGTTTTCTGCCGCGACGCCGATGACACCGGAACCACTTTCATCACCAGCGTGGAAGCCGACAACATCGACCAAGCGAAGAACGATGCGCTTGAAGAATGTGCATCCGCCTGGGAACAGGATGTGACAAGCATCCGTGTCGTTGGCGTTGCCGAGGGTGACGTGAACATCCTCGAATGGGACGATTGCGAGTGATTGGCGACCCCGTCAAGGATGAGGCTGCGGCAATCCGGCAGGGCAAGGGGCTATGGGGGGACCTCTCCCTTCCGCGAACAGGCTGGCGCTGCATCGGCATGATCGATCTCGGAACCCCCTCGAGGCTGTGCGACCTATGCCAGTCCTCGCGCATTCGATATGCCCACTGCCTGAGGCACGAGCTTTCCGGCCGCACCGTGAGTGCTGGATGCGTGTGCGCTGGCCACCTTCTTGGCGACCCCACGACAGTCAAGTCCAATGACACCTGGCTCAGAGGGATCGACGCGCGGCGATCTTCGTGGGACCGGCGGACATGGCGCCGCTCGCGGCAAGGAAACCTCTATCTCCGGACGGATGGCTACATCGTCACTATTTTTCGGGCAGGGCAGGGGTGGTCAGCCGTCGTCAAACGACACCGTAGCGCTGAAGCGGGTGTTTTCCAGGATTCCCCTTCCCAGTCTGCTTGCGCTGCAAAGCAGGTTGCTTTCGAGCTTCTAACCCGAGTCCAGTTGCACGCCAGGACCGCGAGCCACGCCCAACGTACCGTGGTGGACAACGATTCCAGCCCACACCGCCCAGGTCAGCGCTGGCTGACGCTGCCACTGCGTCGCCTGTCGGCCCTGTTCCGGCGCACCTAGCGGCACAAAAACATCGCCACAAGCTGGCCCTGTCAGAGCTATGGCGCGCCCCGTAGGCTTTACCAGACACAAGGAGAAAGTGATGTTCTTCAAGAATGCAGTGTTCTTCCGTTTTCCGACCACCCTCGAATTTTCTCAGCTTGAGGAGTTGCTGCCTGAAGCCGAGCTCAAGCCTGTCGGTGCCCTCGAACTCTGCAGCAGGGGATTCATCTCCCCGTTCGGTCGGGGGGAGGACGCCCTTTGCCACCGGATCGGTGACGCAATCTGGCTCAGCGTCGGCGGCGAGGACAAGATCCTGCCCAGCGCGGTGGTCAACGATCTTCTGCAAAAGAAGCTCGCCGAGATCGAGCAGAAGGAGGGCCGCAAGCCGGGCGGCCGCACGCGCAAGCGCCTGAAGGAAGACTTGGTCCACGAGCTGCTCCCACGTGCATTCGTGAAGCCCTCCAGGACCGACGCGATCCTTGACCTCGAGCTTGGCGTCATCGCCGTGGACAGCTCATCCCGGAAGACCGGCGAGGCCATCGTCTCTGAACTGCGTTCGGCCATTGGCTCCTTCCCGGCGCTGCCGCTCAACGCAGAGACCGCCCCACGCAGCGTGCTGACCGGCTGGATCGCCGGCGACCCACTCCCCGAAGGACTGTCCCTCGGTGAAGAATGCGAGATGAAGGACGCCATGCAGGGTGGTGGGGTGGTCAAATGCCAGAACATCGAACTGCAGAGCGACGAGATCGCCAAGCACCTGGAGGCGGGCAAGCAAGTCACGAAGCTGGCATTGGTGCTCGATGACCACGTGTCGTTCGTCCTTGGGGAGGACCTGGTCATCCGGAAGATCAAGCTGCTGGATGGAGCAGTGGACCAGCTGGAGAACACCGAGCGCGAGGACCTGCGAGCGGAACTGGACGCCAGGTTCGCCCTCATGTCAGCAGAACTGCGGCGCCTGTTCCTTGTCCTTGAGCCAGCCCTGAAGTTGAGCAAGGCCAACTGAGCCTGTCCATTCAAGGAGCCATGTCCAATGACGACAAACACGATCAGCTGTCAGGACGCAATCCAGGCATTCCTGTCAGGATCGCTCGAGGGCACTCGGTACACCCAGTACTACGACGTCCCAGGCGCCAAGGAAGGGTGCTGCGAGGTGCTCTACCTGCTGCAGGAGGATGTCATCTTCATCTTCTGCGCCCAATCCTCCAGCAACGCCGGCATGTCCATCACGAATGCCGCACCCGTGCCGTGGACGGCTGCTGAAGAAGAGATTGCCGAGCCATGGTCACGCTCGGTGTGGCTGGAAGTGGGGAACGACTCCAGAGGTGAGCTGACGTTCGACCGGGTCGAACTCAGGAACAACCAGCCAAGGTGGGCCAGGTTGCCATCGCCGTCCCGGGCTGCAGCCTAGCAGATCGTCGTGTCTGTGTACGTTGACGACATGCGAGCGAACTATGGCCGAATGGTCATGTGCCACATGGTCGCCGATTCGGAATCCGAGCTGCTGGCGATGGCAGACAAGATCGGAGTCGCCCGGCGCTGGCACCAGTTCCCTGGCACACCCAAGAGCCATTTCGACATTGCGCTATCGAAGCGACGCATCGCGGTCGCGCATGGCGCCATCGAGATATCTCAGCGGGACCTGGGGCTGATCATTCGGTCGCGTCGACGCGCAACGTGCGTCGAAGCCTAGCTGGTTGGGGCATAGAAGGGCATTTCCGTCGACCTGGGATCGCCCTGTCTACCGAGGCAGGGTATGACCATAGCCGCCGAGATCACTGCCATGCCCGTCTACTGCGATGACCCAATCTGGCCACGTTGGCACGGAAACTCCGGACACTTGATTGCGACCTCGCTCGCAGAGCTTCATCTTCTCGCCGAAGCGATAGGGCTCGACAAGCGGTGCTTCTTCGGACACGCCCTCGTCGTTCACTACCAACTGCCAGAATCGCAGCGGGACGCTGCAATCGCCGCCGGAGCAATCCCTTTGGCCAGGCAGGAATTCATGCGTGAGGTGAACAAGATTGCATCCGGCCAGTACTCGACGCCGGTTGTCCACCGAGACCGTGGCAGCGACCCGTTGCCGCGGCGTAGAAGACAGGCAACGCCCAACGTCTCATCGCCTGCGCCGGCGGTGGACAACAATCCTCAACAACCACTCTTTTGAAGCAGATCACATGCGCCACCTGATGCTCGACGTTGAAGCCCTCGGCAAGCCTGCGACTGGCACGCTCCTGCAGGTTGGGGCTGTACTGTTCGATCGCGATGCCCCCATGACCCAGTTTGATGCCATCGGCCCCGATCGGCGCTTTCTGGCCACCATTCGCCTTGAGTCCGTCGATCTCGCCAAGATCGACCCCGCCACGCTGCGCTGGTGGCTCACCCAGACGGATCAGGCGGCCAGGGAATCTGTCTTCACCGAAGACGGACTGGAGGACGCAGAACTACTCTCCCAGCTGCACACCTTCATCATCAAGTCCGACCCCAGCCTGCTCATCACCAGCCAGCCAAGTTACGACATTGGCCACCTGTACGCGCTGTACGCCAGACATGACCGCAGGGTCCCATGGGACCACCGGATTGAGCACGGCACGCGCGAGATCCATCAGCTTGCTGAGCAGTCAGGCATCCCAAGCGCCGAATTCGACAACGCCATCCAGCACAACGCCTTTCATGACGCGCTTTCACAGGCAAAGGACTATGCGGCGACGTGGCAGGCATTGCAACGAATGATCACGCGTTAGGCGATTCGCGTACGTCAGGGATGGGGCAAGCATGCCCGGCATCATGGGTACATGAACCTGGAGCCGCCCATGAACGACACCACCCAACTCATCGTAGGACTTCGCAGCACGCTCGGAGAAACGAGCACCTCCTACACAACTCTCGCACTTGTCGAGATCACCGAGGAGCTGAAGGGAAGGATTGACGCTGCCCATACAGCCGTCGTCCACAACCCTGCGTTCTCAAGCGTCACTATCGAATGGATGTTCCTCACGATTCCTGGCTGGGATTGTGAATCAAGGGCGGACATTTCCGGGGAGGACAAGGTCGCCATTGAGGCCCTTGAGAAGAAGGGCGATCGGGCCTTGGTGGCAACTGAAGCTCAAGTCGCTCTTTTCGGGAGGCATGACACGAGCGGGATTCGATGCTGGGAGATCGTCGTCACCAGCCACAGCGCCCCATTCCTACGGTGCAGGGAACGGTTCGGCTGTGAGGAGTACGAGTCAAGCCCTGTCCCCCTCTTGCGCGCCACCGCGATGCGCGAAGCGGATGCGAAGCGCGAGAAGGATCGCGAGTACAGGAGCACACGAACCGAGGCCGGGGGCTAAGCATGCACGCGATCAATGCCTCTGCAGATGAGTTCGTGCTCAACCAGTCTCAGGTCTCTGCGCTTCGCGCTGAACTGTCCGGCAGGTTACTCGCATTATGCTTTGGATCTGGCGTCGATTCGACCGCGATGCTCGTCGCATTGCATGCTGCTGGTTTGCGAGCCGACGTAGTAACGTTCGCCGATACCGGCGGAGAAAAACCCGAGACCATCACACACATTGCAGCCATCAATGCGGTGCTTGATGGATGGGGTTGGCCTCGCGTGGATGTGGTTCGCAAAGTGCCATTGGCTTCAACAGGGTATGAAACGCTCGAAGGCAACTGTCTTGCGAATGAGACATTGCCTTCTCTCGCGTTCGGAATGAAATCGTGTTCGATTAAGTGGAAGGCGATTCCACAAGACCAGTTCCTGAAAGGAGTGAAGTCAGGACAGAACACGGCGCCTCCACACCCCCTTTGGCTGAGAGCAAAAGCCGAAGGGGTAAAGATCGTAAAGCTGATTGGCTACGACTGTGGTCGCGCAGATATGCGCCGATCAAGCCGCCTGAAGATTCAAGATGGAGAGTTTGACTTCGCATACCCTCTTCAGACCATTGGGTGGGGTCGGGAGGAATGTGTTCGCGCCATAGCCACCACCCTTGGGCCTCATCTTGTACCGATCAAGTCGGCCTGCTTCTTCTGCCCGGCATCGAAGACCCATGAACTCTACTGGCTCGCCGCCCATCACCCTGACCTGATGGAACGCGCGCTACTGCTCGAACGTCGTGCGCTGACAGGCAGGCACAGTCGCTTCGACACCATAGAGTTCGGAGCGTCATGGGAAGACATGGTCCGGAACGCAGACAGCTTCCCGAGCAGCAAGACCACGATCGGACTGGGCCGAAACTTCGCCTGGAACCACTGGGCCCGGGTCAATGACGTCGTCGACGCTGACTTCAACGTGCATCGTGATGAGGTCTCCGTGGCGCGATTCATGCGTCTGGCCAGCACCACGCGCCGTCAAGACAATTCCCTTGACGCCCGGGCCATGTCAGCAACCGCTCCCGATTCCTCAGAACTAGAGCTGGAGGTCGCATCGTGAGAGCGCCAACCAACGATCTCCCCCTGTCAATGACCGATGACATCCGCGATGCGCTTGCTGCCGGTGCCGTCGTAGCCGTTGGCGTATCCGGCGGTAAGGATTCCCAGGCGGCCGCGATTGCGGTGTCAGACCACCTCGACAGCATTGGCCATGCCGGGCCCCGTGTTCTCATTCACTCGGACCTGGGCCTCATTGAATGGCGCGCATCGCTTCCAGCATGCGAAGAACTGGCCGCCCAGCTAGGCTGGGAGCTGATCGTCGTCAAGCGAAAGGCAGGAGGATTGCTGGAGCGCTGGGCCAAGCGCTGGGACGACAATGTCGCTCGCTACTCTCGGCTCGAGTGCATCAAGATCATCTCGCCGTTCTCGTCGCCAAGTCTTCGCTTCTGTACTTCGGAATTGAAGACCGACGTGATAGCGAGCGCGCTTCGAAAGCGGTTCCCGACACAGGACATCATCAGCGTAGCTGGGATTCGGGCAGAGGAAAGTGTTGCTCGATCCAGAATGCCTGTCGCATCGAGACACGCCAAGCTGACGCGTCGAAATGCCCAAGGCTGGTCCTGGCACCCCATTCTGACGGCCACCAAGGGCCAGGTACTTGCAGCCATCAGTGCCCGCGGCATGGTGCTGCATCCGGCCTACACGGCCTACGGGATGTCCAGGGTTTCGTGCTCGTACTGCATCATGTCATCCAACGCCGATCTACGTGCCGCCACAGCGGCCGACGAAACACATGAGGTCTACCGATTCCTTTGCGATCTGGAGCTGAGGTCATCATTTGCGTTCCAGCATCGTCGCTGGCTCACGTCATACCGCGGCGAACTCTTGGGGGAAAACTGGCAGGCAAGGTTCGGGAGGACTCTTGCCGCCGCAGCTGTTCGCGAAGAATCCGAAGCAAAGCTTCCTCCGGGAGCGCTGTATCAGAAGGGGTGGCCGGTCAGCATCCCGTCAATGGAGGATGCAAGGATCATTGCCAGCGTCCGCGGCGCGGTTTCCGACGCCATTGGAATCCCCGCCAACTACACGGATGCCGGCGAAGTCCGGGATCGGATTGCGCAGCTGTACGCGATCAAGCATCCGGCCGTCGAGGCGGTCACCTGAGAATCGCGGCGAATCTCGCACGTCGAGGATCCGGCGTGCCACGGGCGTGAACTGGTGATGTCCTTAACGAGACATCATCATGATCTCCAAAGCCACAAATGACCCCCTCGCCAACTACCTGCAGCGCTGCCGCGAACTGATCGCCTTGCATGGGCACATGGTCCAAAGCGTGTTCGGGCAGGACAGAACGGCGCCTTATTCCTACACCATTGGGCTGACGACGCAGCTTGGGGCCGAGCTGGTCATCTTTGGTCTGAGCCCCGAGATGTCCTCCTCCATGCTGAACACGCTCAGCAAGAGGCTCCAGGACGCGCCGATCGAGGACAACGTCCACATCACCGGCATCGCGAACGCTCCCTTCCTGCTGCGGACAGTTCGGTTCGATCCCGACATCCACCCAATCGCCGTTGCCATCCGCCTCGGGTACACCCCAACCCATCTGCGCTATGTCCTTTGGCCCGATGCAAACGGTGCATTCCCAGGCGATGCAGCCTATCGATCCATCATCACACAGTCGTTTGACGACGCGCTCCAAAGCACAAGGCACTGAACGCCATGAACACCACCGAGAGCGTCTTCCATCTGCGGACATTCCGCCATGCCGGAACGGAGCCCGCGCTTACGTTCACTGCCACCCTTGCGTTCGGGAAGCACGTCGTGGCCAAGATCTCTGGCCAAGTCGGCACCACGCCCTTCGTCGAGGTTTCACCGGAGAACCAGTACTACTGGGAACAGTTCCAGTCCTACGCTGCAACGCGAGCGCGAGGCGATGATTCGGACGATGAGCCGGCCGTTGCACTCTTGATGGACATGGCGGACCACTGCTACCACGCTCGTCGACTCCAGGTCACGTCGCTGCGCTGCACGGCCTACCGGCTCCGTGGTGACGCCCCAGGGTCTTTCCGGTACCTCCGCGGCCGGCCCTACGACATGAAGGCCGAGGGGGAACTGCGATTGACATTCGGCCGACAGCTGGAAGAGATCTTCCGGCGCGGAAGTGGGGCAGAACTGGCCCAAAGCCATTCGTAGGCAACCAGAACGGGCCACAGGGCCATCCGGGGGCCGAAATTAATTGGGTATCCGGAATCTGGTGTGGGTTCTGGCTCCTTGGGTCTTTGTAGCTATCACTTTCAAAGAATGGATTTTGGTGTTGGACGGCTGAGCGGATGTGCTAGAGTAAAAGTCGGATTTCAGTGTGG